>JGI12363J15224_100072_pt1 | contig 24029 bp, 18 predicted proteins | sample ForSoiNitrogNN91_FD_15224 | JGI IMG/M metagenome (IMG submission 15224)
GCCCGGATGCCACGTGAGTCGCTTCGGCTCGCCGCCGTCAGACGAGACGATGTAGACGTCGAAGTTGCCTGCATACTCGCCGCTGAAGGCGATCCATCTACCGTCAGGTGAGAAGTGTGGGTTCGCAGTCTGTCCCTGAAAACTCGTCAGACGTTTGGCGCTGCCGCCCGCGCGTGGCACGACCCAGATATTGTTTGCGTAAGCGAAGCCGATCTGAGTGGAGCTGACGGTCGGTGTGCGCAGGAGACGCGTTTGGCCTCCGTGTCCGTTTTGCGCTCCGGTTTTTGTAGAAAAAACCAAAAAGCAGAAGACGATTAAGAACAAGGGAGCGATGCGGCTAGGCATGCGAAGAATCCTCCAAGTTTTCTCTGTGCAACCTCCGTGTTCTCTGTGTCTCTGTGGTTTGTGAATTCTTAGTAAAATGAACCACAGAGACACAGAGAACACGGAGGTTGCACAGAGAAGAAGCGAATAGATTGAAATGTCGTTGACCGGATTGTATCATTCCCTCCCAAACCCATCACGAGGAGAAAGATCATGAGTTCCCTGAAACGTAATTCTGTTTCCCTGTTTGCTGTCTTGTTTGTGCTGTGCACTGGCATTTCGGTGCTCGCGCAAGTTGATCTGCCGCGGCCGAGCCAGAAAGCGAGCGTGATGCAAAGAGTCGGCGTCACCGATATCACGATCATTTACAGCCGTCCCGGCGTTAAAGGAAGAAAGATCTGGGGCGACCCGTTGCCGGGTCAAACCGCTGCTGGCGAAGCGACACTCGATAATCAAAACGAGCGTCCTAAAGACGCTGTGATCGTGCCGTATGGTCACGTCTGGCGTACTGGCGCGAACGAAGCGACACAGTTTGTCGTGACTGACGATGTTCTGATCAACGGGCAGAAGCTGGCCGCCGGAAGTTACAGCCTGCACACGATTCCGACCAAAGACGAGTGGACCATCGTCTTCAACGGCACCGCGAACCAGTGGGGCAGCTTCGACTACGATCCGGCGAAAGATACGCTGCGTGTGAAAGCGAAACCGCAGTGGGTTAACGAGAATGAGGAGTGGCTGTCGTACAGTTTCGATCCGGTTACCGACGACTCAGCGCAGGTGAATATTCGCTGGGAAAAAGTCAGCGTGCCGTTCACGGTAAAGGTGGCGGACGTTGCCGCTACCACCCTCGCGCATTTGAAGGCTGCTGTTGGCAATGCGAAGCCCGATGATTGGCGTACGCCGTTGCAGGCCGGGAACTATCTCCTCAACAACAAGGACACCGCGGACGATGCGCAGGGCATGGCGTGGGTGGACCAGTCGATCAAGGTAAAGGAGACGTTCCAGAATTTAGTCGCGAAGACGAACGCGTTGTACAAGGCCGGGAAGAAGGAAGAAGCCATCGCGTTAGGGGAACAAGCCGTGCAGAAAGGCAAGGCCGATAAAGTTAATACGGCGAATTTCGAGAAGCGACTCGCCGACATGAAGGCCGGCAAGATCTAGTAGTAAGAAGAATAAGACCAGAAAAAAGAACAAGTCAGGAAGAGGGGCTTGCCCCCGCCGCTGCTTGGATTGGAAGAGCGGGGGCAAGCCCCTCTTCCTGACTTGTTCTTTTTGTAGTAGCTTGTTCTTTTTGCAGCAGGTTTGTGTCTATGGGTGTAGCGAAGCTTACTGACCAGAATACGGTTGTTCCTGATAGCAAGTACGCGCGTGTTGAGCGTGAGCGTCGATATTTGTTGCGCGATTTGCCTGAAGGAATAACGCGCCCGGATCCGCATCTACAGATCACTGATAACTACATCACCGGCACGCGCCTGCGCATTCGCAAAGTGCGTGAGCCGCGGACGAATAAGTGGACTGTAAAGTTCACGCAGAAATTCGCGCCTGATCCAAACGACCTTTCGCGCACGATCATTACCAACACGTATCTCAACGCGCTCGAAGCAGAAGTTTTATCCGTCTTCGACACTAACGAGATTCGCAAGAATCGTTACCCGTTCGAGTTCGAAGGCCGCAAGTTTTCCGTCGATATGTTTCTCGGCGATCTGTTTGGCCTCGTCCTCGCCGAAACCAGCTTTGAAACTGACGAGGATCTCGATAATTTTCCGAAACCGCCGTTCGCGCTTATGGATGTCACTAATGATCTGCTGTTTAGTGGCGGGAAATTGTGTGAGCTGACGTTTTCAGATGTTCGGGAGGAAATTTTGCCGCGGATGAACGCGGATGAACGCGGATGAAGATAAGCATACTGATTTTTTGTTTGATCATTTCCGTTGGTTGTAGGAAGACCGCACCACCGGCCGCGAGTGCCCCATCACAGGCCCAGGCGAGTGCATCGCCGCAGCTCGATCCTTCGCAGGGCGGCGCCGTACCAGTCGCGCAAACAAAACACTTCAAAGGCTCGATCGGCTCGTCACTCGACTTGCAGATGAAGCTCGTGCGCACCGGCGATCAGCTTGCCGGCAGTTATTTTTATCAACGGGTCGGCACGCGTATCGATGTGCGTGGCAACGTCGATAAAAACGGAAACCTGACGCTCGAAGAGTTTGACAAGAGCGGCAAACAGACGGGCCTCTTCAAGGGTTTATGGGCTGTCGATGCGAACGACGGGCTGATCACGCTCGCAGGCAACTGGTCCAAGCCGCCGAACGAAAAAGACAGCGATAAGAAGACTGCGTTCTCGGTTCATGAAGAGCCGATCGTTTTCACGGGCGACGTTGATCTGGTAGGAAAACAGATCAAGGAAAGCAACAAGAAGCTGAACTACGAAATCGACGCGCACTATCCGCAAATCACCGGCGGCAGCAATCCGAATTTCGAGAAGTTTAATCAGGTGACGCGGGCATCAGTCACGAAGAAGGTGGCGGGGTTCAGAAAAGACCTGGAGCCCAAAGAGGGTGACGAGCCGCCGCCGGACGGCTCGATGGGCAGCAATCTGGGGGTGAGTTACCAGGTGCTGTTGGCGCAGGACGATTTGATCAGTGTCGAGTTTGATATTGAGAATTATTACCAGGGCGCGGCGCATCCGAACACGTTTACCGAAGTGGTGAACTACGATCTGAAGAATGGAAAGCAACTGAAACTTGGGGATCTTTTCAAGCCGGGTGCGAAATACTTGCAGACGATCGCAAGCTACTGCATCGCCGATCTGAAAAAGCAGGCGAAGGACAAGAGCTTGCAAGATGACGAGATTCAGAACGGTGCGGCGCCGAATGCGAAGAATTACCAGAGCTGGACGATCACGAGGAAAGGTTTGGGGATCAACTTCGATGCGTATCAGGTTGGGCCATACGCCGCCGGCCCGCAGTACGTTTTGGTACCTTACTCTTCTCTAAAAGACCTCATTAACCCGGAAGCCCCAGTCGCGCAGTTCGCTAAGTAGGTTTTTCACGCAAAGGCGCAAAGATCGCAAAGACGCAAAGGCGGGTCAAATTCTTCGGGCGCGCCTTTGCGATCTTTGCGTCTTTGCGTGAAACCCTTTTAGGCGATCTTGACTTTACTGTAATAAGTCGCAAGGAACGTTGCCAGCAGCATGATCGCTGCGCCCGTCCAGAAGGTCACGAACAACGAACGGTCGCTCATGTAGTGTAATAAACCGTCCGCACCGAGATGTGCGATCGAGCTGCTGATCAAGAGAGCCGCGAGCGTTGGGCCGACTGCGCGCGCGAGGCTGGCTGTTGATTGTGTGACGCCTAAGACAACGCCTTGTTGTGCTGGGCCGACACTCTTAGACGCGAGACTCGTTAGTGCCGGTGTGGCTAACGAGTTGCCCATCGAAAACACGCCACCACCTATCAACAACCCAGCCAACCCGCCCGCCGCTGGTCCAACAAATGGCACCGCAAACAAACTGATCGCGAAACACAGCGCGCCAACGATCACGAGTGGCAGCTCCCCAAAACGCTTCACGAGTCGCCCAATCAATCCGCCCTGGATGATCACCGCGATCAAGCCAACATAAGCGAACAGGTATCCGGTGTGTTGCGCGTCGTAACCGAAGCGAAACATCGTGTACAACGAGAACGACGTCGTCATGATCGAGAACGCCACGATGAACAGAAAATAGATTACCAGCACAAACGCTAGCTTCGGTTGCTTCAGTGCGCGTCCGACTTGCCGCAGGCTGCGACCACCCGCAAGATTCTTCGCCGGATGATCCGCCGTGACGGTCTCAGGCAGAGTGAAATACAGCAGCATCGCATTCGCAAAGCACAGCGCTGCCGCAAAGATAAACGGCACGTGAATTCCCCAACCACTCAGGATGCCGCCGATCGCTGGTCCAAAAATAAAGCCGAGACCAAACGCCGCGCCGATCATTCCCATTCCTTTCGCGCGATTCTCTTCAGTCGTCACGTCGGCGATGTAAGCCTGTGCAGTCGAGATGTTTCCGCCAGTGATGCCGTCGAGGATGCGGCCAAAGAAAAGCATCCCGATCGTTTTCGCGAGCCCGAGTACGAGGAAGCCGATGCCCGTGCCGATGATCGAGAGCAACAACACGGGCCTGCGTCCATATTTGTCAGACAAGCCACCGAGTATCGGCGAGAAGATGAGTTGCATTATGGAATACGAGGCGAAGAGCAGCCCGACTGTGCGCGGCGTCGCGTTGAACGCGGTACCTTCGGCGTAAAACGGCAACACCGGAATCACGATGCCGAAACCGACGAGATCGATGAAGACGGTTGTAAAGATGACGATGAGCGGTGAGCGCTTCATGTTTAGCGAGTTTACCTGCGGCCTCCACTCCGTCCCGCGCCGCGTCCCCCACTTAGGGCTCGATCGACCGAAGCCTGGCCGCCGCCGGATATCAGGAGGGCTATCGCCATCGCCAGCAGAGTCAACGGATATTCATAACCACGATTTGCAGCGAAGAAGCCGCCGGGCCAGTGCACTCCCGCGATCGCAGTCACCATCACGCACCCAATGAAGAACGCGCCCAGGCGTGTGAGAAAGCCGAGACCGACGAGTATTCCGCCCACGAATTCGGAAAAAGCGGCGGCGGCGAGCCAGAGCCATGCCGGTCGCATAAAGCCGATGGGCGTGTTGCCTCCGACGTACGTTTTGAAGCCCGGGCCGTTGAACGAGCCCAGCACTTTCTGCGAGCCGTGGGCGATCATTACGGCCGCCAATCCCAAACGGATCGGCACGGTAAACCAGGTTGGAGACGTGGCGATGATTCGTCGAAACATTTCGATCTCGTGTTTGCTGTGGATTACAAGAGCGCGAAGATAGTAACATTCGTTGACAGGATTACAAGATTAACAAGATGAACAAGATTCATGCATAAGAGCCTCGTACTGTGCGCCGCCGCGTTGCTGCTCCTGTTCCCATTATTGGCCGCGGCGCAGGCGCCCGTTGAGATTTCGTTCATAGTGGCGATGTCGAAGCCGCACACGCACCTGTTTGACATCACCGTCGCGATCAAGCGCGACGCGAGCGGTCCCCAGGATGAGCAACTCGTGATGCCTGTTTGGACGCCTGGTTCGTACCTGGTCCGCGAGTTCGAGCGGAACGTGCAGGACTTCGCCGCACATGACGCCACCGACCAGCCGCTGAAATGGGAAAAGACAAACAAGAACACGTGGCGCATCAAGACGAACGGCGCGAGCGAGTGGTATGCGACGTATCGTGTTTATGCGAACGAGCTTTCGGTGCGGACGAGCGAGCTAAACTCGGAACACGCCTTCTGGAACAACGCCAACCTGCTGATGTATCTCGACGGCTTTCTGAAGTCGCCTTCCACCGTGCATGTGATCGCGCCTGACGTTTGGAAAGTCGCGACTGGACTACCGGCAGTCGCAGGACAGAAGAACACTTTTCGCGCCGAGAATTTCGATGTGCTTTACGACTCGCCTTTCGAAGCCAGCAACTTCAAGACAATCGTCTTCAACGTCAAGGGCGTTCCGCATCGTATCGTGATCGATGGAGCAGGGAACTACGATCCGGAGCGCATGCGACGCGACGTGCAGAAGATCGTCGAGACGGAAGTCGAGATCATGGGCGGCGAGATTCCGTATCGCGACTACACGTTTATTCTGCATCTGCGACAAAACGCCGGTGGCGGACTCGAACACCTGAATTCGACCGCGCTCGGTTACCCGCGTTTCGGCTTTCACATCCGCGGCGGCAACCGCGCCACTTCCGCTGCGCCGAATACCATCGACACGTCTGAGCGTGACTATCGCGGCTTCCTCGGCCTCGTCTCGCACGAGTTTTTTCATCTCTGGAACGTGAAGCGAATTCGTCCCGATGCGCTTGGGCCATTCGATTACACGCAGGAAAACTACACGAAGGTTTTGTGGGTCGCTGAAGGGATCACTGATTACTATGCAGATCTGGCTTTGCGGCGCGCGGGATTGATCAGCGAGGGTGAGTATCTGAGTGCGCAGGCGCGTGCGATGCAGAGCATGCAGAACACGCCGGGGCGACTCGTGCAGAGTGCTGAGGAGTCGAGTTTTGATGCGTGGGTGAAGTATTACCGGCAGGATGAGAACTCGGTAAACTCGCAGGTTTCGTATTACGACAAGGGCGCGTTGCTCGGGTTGCTGCTCGATCTCGAGATTCGGAAGCGAAGTGGTGGTGCGAAGTCGCTGGACGATGTGATGCGTTATCTTTATGCGGAGTTTTTCAAGAAGGACCGCAACTATGGACCAGCGGATTTTCAGAAGGCCGTGGAGCTGATGGCGGGTGGCAGTCTCGAGGAGTTTTTCAGCAAGTACGTGCGTGGGGTACAGGAGCTTGATTACAACGCGGCGCTCGATGCGGCGGGGTTGAAGCTGGAGACGACTGCGGCGGCAAATGCGAGAGTGTATTTCGGGGCGGATGTAGCGGAGGAAGAAGGCCGGTTGATAGTAAGGCGTGTTTATGCGGGCTCACCGGCGTACGAGCAAGGTTTGAATGCGGGCGACCAGATCCTCGCGATCGACAATATGAGAGCGACGAGGGATTTCTTCAACGCCAGGATGGCGGAGAAGAAGCCTGGTGATGTCGTGAATTTGACGATCTTCAGGTTTGATGACTTGAGCTCGTTGCTGATCCGGTTGGGAGATAAGCGTGAGATGAGTTATCGAATTGCTGCTGTGGCGAGTCCGACGGCGCTGCAGAAACAGATCTATGCTAATTGGTTGAGGTAGTTAGACAGGATTTACAAGATGTTTCAGGATTAACATGTAAATCCTGTTCGAATCTTGTTAATCCTGTCTAAGACTGAAGATGGAACACATCCATTTCAGAGTTGACGATCGCGTCGCGCGGATCACGTTCGCAAGGCCGCCGCTGAACGTGCTCAACATCGCGATGATGCGCGAGATCACGAGTACGCTCGCAGAGTGCGCGCAGCGTGAGCTCGTGGCGATCGTGTTCGATGCGGATAAGAATTGCCGCGCGTTTAGTGCAGGCGTGTCGGTCGAGGAGCACGCGCAGGAAACGATCTTCCAGATGCTTGACGCGTTTCACTCGATCTTTCGTCTCCTCGAACAATTAGCCAAGCCGACGATCGCGCTCGTCGACGGTGCGGCGCTCGGCGGTGGCTGTGAGCTCGTTGCGGCATGCGATATCGTGATCGCGTCCGATCGCTCGCGCTTCGGGCAGCCGGAGATCAAGCTCGGCGTGTTTCCGCCCGTTGCTGCCGTGTTGTTGCCGCGCGTGATTGGTGAAAAACGCGCGCGCGAATTGATCCTGACGGGTGAGATAATCGATGCGGTCGAAGCCGGGCGTTTGGGTTTGTGTAATCACGTCGTTCCCGGCGCACATCTCGAGCCGAAGCTGCTCGAAGTTTTAGCGAAGTTAAGAGAACTGTCGGGTACGTCGCTGGCGTATGCAAGGCAGTCGCTGGATCTCGGTCGCGGCAGATCGATCGAAGCCGCGCTCGACGAGCAGGAAAACATTTACCTGAACGAGCTGATGAAGACTCACGACGCGAACGAAGGCGTGAAAGCGTTCATGGAGAAGCGCAAGGCGACCTGGCGACACCGTTGAGACAATGAAGAACGATTTTTCACGCAAAGACGCAAAGATCGCAAAGACGCAAAGGCGGATCAAATCCTTCTTTGCGTCTTTGCGATCTTTGCGTCTTTGCGTTAACGGTTTGAGGTTGGCTGCGGTCGTCTTCGTCTGTTTTGGCTTAACCCTCGCCCAAACCAGGCCCGGACAGCGCGCGCACGCCTCGATGTCGCCCGAAGCGAAGGCGCTGCTCGAACAAGCGATCGGAGTTGTTTGCACACAGGCCAAGCTCGATCCGAAGAGCAGCGTCGCGATCGACGAGATGCAGTCGCGCCCGTCGCTGCCGCTCCACAGTCCCGAAGCGCGTGCTGGAGCTGACCGCGCGCAACGACTTCTGCCCGTCGCGAAAGATTTGGTCATCAGCTCGCTGCAACAGCTCTCAACCGAGTATGGTGTGCAGAAGTCTGGTAATTTCAACGTCCGTCTGACGCAGGCAATTGCGCGCGTGAATTCCGTAAAACGTGTGCGGCCTGACATGGACTCGCGCGACAATGCCTCCGTCTACTTAAGCCGCCCGCACGTCATAACTTTCGGCACGATCTTCCTCGCCGGTCTGCGTTCTGATGAGGGAATGATCAGCGTCCTTGCTCACGAGCTAATGCACATTGCTGACGGTGATAACGACAGTTTGCGTATACTCGTCCGCGCGGTTGGCAACAAAGCTTCCGATCTAACAGGGCTCGACATTCACGGGCAGCGCAGTGAAGAAGTCGCCTGCGACTTGATCGGTGCGATGGCTGCGCGCGCGTACATCGTTAACTCGCCTGATTACGAGTCAATCGCGAGACGTTTGGCACGTTCGATCCAACACAACTGCGTCGAGCTTGACGAAGGCGACGAAGATCATCTGTCACCGCGTAACACAATCCGCGCGCTGCTCGCGTTGAATCCCGGTTTGGTGCGCGAGTTGATCAACGATCGATTTTGATGCTGCAAAGAAGCACAAAAGAAAGAGCTTTGCCGCGGATCTTCGCGGATAAACGCGGATTGGTTTTATTTTTTTTGGTCTTTTTGGTTGGGTGCAAAAATGTCATCGATCGACAGAACGTGACGCCGCGTGTGCTGCGCGATGTACCTGCGCGCAATCTCGCCTATCGACTCTCGCCTGATGTCACGCCACCTTCGACTGAGATCGACGACACGTTAGACAAGTTTCCTGCCGTCGCTAACAACTTCACCACGACGCGGAAAGATGAAGCGTTGCTGCGAACGGTCGTATCGCCTGATGGACGCCGCGTGCTCGCGCTTTACGGTGCGGCTGACGAGCCGGGTTCAACGTTTCGCATCGATCTCTACAACTCTGACGGGCAGTTTCTGCGCAACTTGATCCCGCCTGAGCTGGCGTGCGTGTTTCCAGAGACGGTCACGTGGTCGCCGGATGGGGCTTTCATCAACTTCATCGCACACAAGCGCGCAGTTGCGAGTCCGAGTCCAACGCCGCCGAACGAGGAGCCCGAGCCAATTCCTGGTGGATCGCCGGTACCTTCGCCATCAGTCGCGCCGCTGTTTCCGGCAGTGGCGGGTTTCAGCACCGAACAGATCTACATTTGCAATCGCGATGGTTTCGATCTCAAGCCGCTCACGTCGCGTGAAGGGCTCATCTATTTTTATTTTGTTTGGGCGCCGGATGCGCATGCGATGGCCGCACTCGCTTGCAAGGAAGATGAGTGGAATGCGCGCGAGCGACAGTACAAATTGCCTGCGGGCCGGCCGCGTGTGATCGCGCCTGATGGCACTGAGCGATTGCTTGATGATGCGTTGACTGATGCGTTGCCGGTGTGGTCGCCGGACGCTTCGAAGATCGCGACGGCGTTTGAGACTGATATGGCGATTTATGATGCGGGCGGAAAGACTCCGACGCAGGCGCGCATGCCGCTCGGCGATCCGTTGATTACAGCGTCAGTTGCGTACGATCAGAAAACCACAGTTCAAAAAGCTAACACGAACGCACCGCAGGCGAGCTCAGCTCCGTCAACGCCGGCGTCATTCAATCCGATTGTGAGACTCGACTGGCGCCGTCCCGAGACGCTCTATTTCCAAACCGCATACGTGCGCGTGATGCCCGGCGACACGATCAACACCTTTCAGCGCTGGCACCTCCTGACCATCAGTCCCCAGGCCGCAGTTCTCAAATGATCGCTTCAACGCCTTCTGAAGACCATCATCAATAACAAGAACAGACCAATCAGCAGGAACACAATCGATCCCGGCCAGAGCCAAAAGCCACGGCCGCTGCTGTACCCGCCCACGACAATACAACCTGTCGAGGCGAGTAGCAGCAGCGACGCAACTGCAAGTCTTAGTTTCACATTCATGTCTATGCCGGTGGCTGTTGTTGTTGCTGTTGTTTGCCATCCTGGCCGGGCGCCATTTGTTTCGCCGCGTCCTGGACTTTGTCGAGGGCGCCGCGGGCGACGTCTTCAACGCTGTCGACTATTTTCTCACCTGTTTCGCCGATGTATTCGCTTTCGAATTGCGTCGACGGCAACATGAGTCCGACTGCAGTTCCTGCCGCAACCGCAACTGCTCCGACCGCCAGCGGGTTCTCACGGCACAGCTCACCAAAACGAGTGCCTACTGACGATGCGCTATCCTTCGCTCGAGAAGCGAGATCAGTCGCACTGTCTTTCGCTCGAGAAGCGAGATCGCTGGCCGTCTCTTTAACTTGATTCAATGTGCTCGCACCCGTGGTTTGCCGCGACTGGCCCACAGCGCCAACGCCACCTACGTCGCCCAGCGCATAGTTGCTGCGTCGATTCGGCAAAGTTCCTGCTGTGGAACGAGTACCGCCATTACTAAAATTGCGCACCACGAGCATGCCCACGCCGAGACCAATTAACGCCACCGGAATCGGGTTTTTCCAAATTTTATCTGCCACTGTTGTTCCCACCTCCTTGATCGCATTGCCAGCAAGCATTGCCACTTCGCGTGCCGGCTCAGTTACTTCACTAATTGTTTCGCCAACCGTTCCCACCACTCTCTCAACCTTTCCGATCGTGGCGTCGCGGACGGTTTCTTTAACTTGATCCATCAGATGATCCGGACTGAGCCGTTCCTGAATCTCATTTATCGTCTGACTCATTACAGCGCGTGTGTCTTCAATCTCCGCTTTTATTTGTTCGGGATTCTCATCTGAGTCCGCAGCAGCGCTTATTTGATTTGTTGCTTCATCCATGTTGCGTCCTCCTTCAATGTCTCGACTGTTTCGCGCGGAGTCAGGTCTGCCTTTTGCAGCGCCATCATCGCTTTGCCAATCAACATCCAACCGATTGCCGCGACGACAACGCCAACGATCAACGTCGCGCCCCAGTTGGGCATGACTCGCGCCAACAACATGATGATGGCAGCGATGATCGCCAGCAGCGCCGCGTACGCGACTGCTCCGCCGACAACCAAATAACCAACGTTCCGACCGACATACTTCGCTTTCTGCGTGATCTCGACCTTCGCGAGCGAAACTTCCTGACGTACCAGGTTGCTCATCTCAGTTGCGAGGTCGCCGAACAGATCGCCGAGCGGCCGATTTTCCATCGAGCGATTTTCATTCATCCGTTGCATAACACACCTCCTGCGTTATTAACCCATGGTAGGAGGAGGCGACGGTTGTTGCGCTCCAGGAGTATTCGTATTGAACTGCGGCTGCTGCTGCGTTCCCGGATTTGGCGAGACTCGCGTCGTCGCGAGAGCTTGCTGCGGCCGGTTATACGTAGAGCTCGAGCCGGCTGCGTCCATTGACGATTTGAAGATGCGTGCTCCGGCGAAACCCAGAAGAAATGCGCCACCAATCAACAACCCCGGCTGGCGCCGTCCAAAGCTTTGCACGTCATTGAATAGTCGTTTTGGATCCTGTTCCTTCAGATACTGCGCAAAACGGTCGAGACCGTCGGCGGCTTTCTGTCCGTACTGACCGGCAAAACGCGCAATCGGTCCGTTGCCTTCGTTACTCAGAGTCTCGTCAAATCGTCTGACGGCATTGACAACGCTACTGAGCTGCGACGCTATGGTGTCCTTCTGTTGAGTGATCTGTGAGGTTGCTTGTTGCTGAACCTGACTGACAACTTCGTTGGTTGTCTGTTTGGCTTGTTGCAGAAGATCCTGCTGATTATCCTGGTTACCTTGATTCTGGTTACCTTGATTCTGTTGTTGTGAACCGGTCGCCGCTTGATTCGGCGAAGGCGATTCACCTCCTTGCGATCCCTTACTAGCCGCCATCTTTGAAGCAGTCGCGGCCGTGCCCTTCGGCTCTTGATCTTTCTTATCCATTTGAAACCCTCCCGTGTTCGTTCTTCCGAAAAGTTGTGTGCCTAGTTAACGATTGAATTATTTCGAAATGAATTTATCGCGCTCATTTTCTTGTGAACAGAAAACGCAATGAGTCACAAAAAGCACAATTCGATTATTCATTCGCACCGGAATGCCGTTTGACTAACACTTCATAAATCAATTCATCCGCAAGGGGGACATCCATGTCTACAAACCAGGAAAGAGGAACATTCGATCTAGACGAGTTCGAGCGTCGATCGTCGCGCGCCAAAGGCGCAAACTATGCGTTGCAGCGAGCTCGACCCGGCTTGCCGTCCACAAGTGCAAAACGTTTAGCAAAGGGTTTAGGTTGGTTCAGCATCGGTCTCGGTCTCGCAGAGCTGCTAGCGCCGCGCGCCATTGCGAGCATTTCCGGTGTTTCAAACAAACACACAGGTTTAATACGACTGTACGGTCTGCGCGAAATCGCTGCGGGTATAACTATTTTTGCTCAAGAGAAGCCGACTGAAGGCGTTTGGTCACGCGTGGTCGGTGATGCGCTGGATCTGACCAGTCTCGGCGTTGCCGCCACCAATCCGGAAGCGAAGCTCGGTCGCGTTGCGTTCGCCACAGCGAATGTACTGACCGTAACTGCGCTCGACGTGGTTTGTGCGATGCAACTGAGCAGCAACAGCAACCAGGGCATTCACGCAAAAGGCACGTGCATCGTTAATCTTCCGCCCGAAGAGGTCTACAACTTCTGGCGCAACTTCCAAAACCTGCCGCGCTTCATGCGTCATCTCGATTCTGTTGTCGACATGGGCGACGGTCGCTCACGCTGGAAAGCGAAAGGCCCTGCGGGAATGGAAGTGGAATGGGACGCGACGATCATCGCCGACGTTCCGAATGAAGTGATCACGTGGCGTTCACTCGAAGGCTCAGACGTCGACAACGCAGGCGCAGTTCGTTTCGAGCGAGCAGCGGGCGGCAGAGGCACGATCATAAAAGTAAACATCGAATATAACCCGATCGGCGGTGTGCTCGGCGCGACTGTCGCGAAGTTGTTTGGTGAAGAACCGGAACAACAGTTGGACGACGATCTGCGTCGATTCAAACAGGTAATGGAAGTTGGTGAAGTGGTTGTTTCTGATGCGACGCTGCTTGGAACGGGCTACATGGCGCAGCGACCCGGTCAGCCAGCCTCTCCGCAAGAGCTCGAAAGCGCCGAGATGCTGCCGAGCGAAACTGCGACTAACTACGGATCCGAAGGGAGGTACACCGAGCGATGAGAGCAAATTGTTGGTATGGCAAAACGTCGGTGAGCGTCGAGGAGGTTCCGGATCCACAGATCCTCAACCAGCGCGACGCGATCGTTAAGATCTCTTCGACGGCAATCTGCGGTTCAGACCTGCACCTCTACAACGGGCTCATTCCGACGATGCAGCGTGGCGATATTCTCGGTCATGAGTTTATGGGCGAGGTCGTGGAAGTTGGTCGCGAAGTGACTAACCTTAAGATCGGCGATCGCGTGGTGGTGCCGTTTCCGATCGCGTGTGGCAGTTGTTTCTTCTGCAAGGAGCAGTTGTTTTCGCTGTGTGAGAACACGAACCCGAATGCGTGGATGGCTGAGAAGGCGTTTGGCCACGCGGGTGCGGGAATCTTTGGATATTCGCATTTGACGGGTGGTTACGCGGGGGGCCAGGCGGAATATGCACGCGTGCCTTTTGCGGATGTCGGCCCGATCAAGGTTCCGGATTACCTCAGCGACGAGCAGGTGCTCTTCCTGTCAGACATTTTCCCGACCGGTTACATGGGCGCGGAAATGTGTGACATCACACCGGGCGACACGATCGCGATCTGGGGTTGCGGGCCTGTCGGACAGTTTTCGATTCGCAGTGCGTTCCTGCTTGGCGCGGAGCGAGTGATTGCGATCGACCAGGTGCCTGAGCGATTGCAGATGGCAGAAGCAGGCGGCGCGGAGACGATCAATTACGAAGAACAGAACGTGTATGAGGCGTTAATGGAGATGACTGGTGGACGTGGGCCGGACGCGTGTATTGACGACGTCGGTATGGAAGCGCACGCACCGGGACTCATCTTCGCATACGATCGTGTGAAGCAGGCGATGATGCTCGAAACCGATCGACCGCACGCGTTGCGTGAAGCGATCATGTGTTGCCGGAATGGCGGCGTCATTTCGGTGATCGGTGTTTACGGCGGGTTCATCGATAAGTTTCCCATCGGCTCGGTGATGCAGCGTGGGTTGACGATCAAGACCGGGCAGGCGCACGTGCAGAGGTACATGCGACCGTTGTTGCAGATGATCGAGAACGGCGAGATCGATCCGAGCTTCGTCGTCACTCACCGGATGAGTCTTGACGACGCGCCAAAGGCGTTCGACATGTTCAAGAACAAAGAGGACAACTGCATCAAGGTTGTGCTCAAACCGGATTGGGACGGAACGAACGGCAGCGCGAAGGACGATTCGTACACGGTAGTGCACTGAGAGTATTTAGCCACGGATTACACGGATTTCACTGTAGATCTGTGTAATCCGTGGCTCAGAAATCCGTGTAATCTGTGGATAAGCGTTTCATTGACCGAAGCGGCCGCGGTATTCGTCGGAGAAGAGGAAGCCGAAGATCATGTGACGGGAGTTGCTCGGATCGTTGGTCAGGGCCGTGACCCAGTTGTTATATCCAATCGTGTCAGGATCGCGGCGCAGATATCCGAAGTATTGCATCGCTACAAAAGCGCGGATGAAGAACTTGTCCTCGACCGCCGTACTCTCAACGATCTCGCGCAACACCTGCCTGCGGGTCTTCTGATTAGTGTCAAGCGCCGCAATCAAATCGCCCTTGTTGTTGAGCGTGATCTCCGCGTTCTGCTCGAGTGCATTTACAAACGCGGAATTCGACAATGCATCATAACGATTCGTGAATTCACTACGCTGCACAAACGCATCCGTGTAAGCCGCCTTACTCAGAAGCTCTGACTCCGGCGACTGCGCGCCGCCAACCTGCGCCAGGTCCGGCACAAACTCCGTATACAGCGGCCTGCGATCAAACGCGACTTCATAGAATCGATACGCCCAGTAACCACGACCACGAAACTCATCGGATAGGAAGAACCCGGACGACACGTGTACACGATCGCATGAAGGATTCAAATTTTCGCCAAAGCCATCCTGCGGACAGCCACTCAGTGTCCCCACCCAATTAGCGAAGCCAACCGGATCCGGCAGTCGACCAAGAAAATCGATGTACTGCTGAGTCACGAAAGGCCCGATTCCATCGATCGGATTCTGCGTCGCGGGCGTTGTGTCGTCGTCTACGATCGTCACCGTGAGACTCGCAGGCGAACCCATCTGTGCCCCGACGGCGGTCGTCAAAGTGATCGTGAACGTTTCATTACCCTCGACGCGAGCGTCGTTCACGATCGGAATGAAGATCGACTTACTTGTTTCGAACGTGGCGAAGCGAAGCGTTCCGGCGGTCGAGCCATAATCACATCGCTCGGAAGCTTTACCGTTGACAACGCTACAGGGAGCGAGGCCGGCCGTGTCGGCTGTAATGAAGTTGACCGTTGCGGCATTGGCCACATCGCCGCTGCGCGTAACGACAATCTCGAGAGACCCACTCGACTCGCTTACCGTAGGTGCAATAACTGCGAACTTAACACTGTTGCGCCGCGCCGCCGTAAACCTGAGATTCTGATCGCTCGTCAACGACGCTATTTGAATCAGAGCAAAATTGTGTGACGGATCCACCTTTGGTCCAAATACGAGTACCGGATCATCAGGCACCGAAATCGAGTAAGAATGGTTTGCCTTCTTGTCTCCGAAGCTGAAGTCTCCATTCGTGTTGGTAAAAGTGAAGGTCGACTGATTACCGTCCTGCGTGAGATTGACTCGAATGTTGCTGAGGCCCTGATCGGTAACCGCGTCGACCACACGTCCCGCTAACACACGCGTCGGCGCTATGGTACCGACAAAGTCCACGACTTCACTTCCGGCTAGATTTGCAATCACCTTCGACGGCGGAACGAAATCGTAAGCTGTAGACGGATCTGGACTGACGAAAACCGTTTGGCCCCTTGGCACGTCTGCAACAGAATAGAAACCGTTTGCGTCAGTGATCACATTGAAACTCTGGGCGCCCTGTAAGCCAATGGTGATTTTGATCCCCGCGAGCGGATTGCCGTTGTTGTCTTTTACGTGACCAGTGATGTTGGCCGGCACGAACGTACCAACGAAATCCAAACCTGTGATGTTGGCATTAGTGATCGTCACGGTGCGGCTCGGTGGATTGAAGTCGAATGGACCACCGGGATCAGGAGGCTCCACGGTGTACTCGCCTGCGGGCAGGTTGACGAATTCGTAGTTGCCATTTGCGTCAGTTTGAGTAACGGCAAATACTGGGCCATCCAACACCATCCGGAAAGAGGAAGACGGAGCGTTGGCAGTTACTTTTCCCGATAACGAGAACGTCGGGGCCGGTGTGGGAGTTGGCGTGGGATTCGGATTCGGCAATTTCTGCCAGGTGGGTCCAAATTCCTGGAAGATGTTGTTGAACCGGCATGTTTTGTTTGTGTTATCGAGATTAACCGTGCAGAGCTCGTTGGCGTCGATTAGCGCGACGGAGAGCCCGTCGGGCGACCAGTAAGGGTTGCCAGCGGTGAAATTGAAGAGCTTTCTGCGATTGGATCCGTCGGCATTTATCACATATGTGCTGTTGAAGTTGTTGTCAAACCGGTTGAAGATGATCCTGGTGCCGTCAGGTGACCAGCGCGGATTGCTGTCGAAGCTCGCTCCATCCTGAGTGCTTGTTAGTTGTTTCTGTCCCGTACCATCGACGTTGATTACGAAGAGCTCCTGCGTGGTTGCGTAAACGAACTTCGTTCCATCCGGCGACCAGTCAACAAAGAATAACGACGAAGGACTGCCGGGCAGCTTGTAACTGCCGCTGCCGTCAGTGTTGGCGATATGTATAGCCTGTGGTCCATCCTCGCCGATGAAAGCGATTTGAGATCCGTTAGGCGACCAGGTGATGCCGCGGTTAGAAGACCAGGCTTTGTCCGTGAGCTTCAGGAGGCCGCTGCCGTCAGCGTTGATGGCGAATATTTCGCTAGCGCCCGCGTTGATAAAACTACTTTGCTGAAACGCCAGCCTGTTGCCGTCAGGAGACCATTCGGGGTTTTTCGCTCCCGAGTTCGTCGCGATGCCGGGGAACAACTGCTCATCGCTTAAGTCTGCCTTGACGGTGTAGATACCACTCGGCACTTCGAAGTTCGAGAAAAGTGCGCGTTCGCTTTCATAAGCGATCATGCCGTTTGATTTCTGAAGAATCGGAACAGCGGCGACGGTGACGCTTGCTGTCGAAGAGTTGTTTGACGCATCGGGATCGGGAACCGGCGAGCTCACGGAAGCAGTGTTACTGATGACAGTTCCTTCAACTGCTGAGGCACTGACCGTAACAGTCAAAAGAACCGTTTCCGAAGCACCGGCAGCAAGCTGTGAAAAGGTTATATTGCCGCCTGCACCGCACACTCCATTCCCTGTTGCCACGCACTTAGTCAGCGTTAGACCAGCGGGAAGATTGTCCGTGACGATTACATCCGCCGCAACTGAATTCTTGTTTTTCACTACCAGTGAATACGTGAATGTGCTGCCGGGCGCGACGCGATCTTGAGCCGCCTTCTTTGTAATCGAAAGGTCGGCGAGATCGACGAGTGTCTCGGCTGTCGCGGTGTTGTTAGCCGGATTGTCTGTTTCATTGAGCGTCGCAGTTGCCGTGTTAGTGATTGTTCCTGCGGGAGGCGTGATGACGATCGTGACTGTTACTCTGACTCCGGGAGTCAGTGTTCCGAAGCCGCAGGTAATCGTAGTCGTTCCCGAACAAGTGCCGGCGGTTGAGTTTGCAGAAACCAGCGTTGCGCCTGCGGGCAACGTGTCAGTAAGTGTGACGCCGGTTGCAGGAAGCTCGCCGGTGTTCCTCACAGTGATCGTGTAAGTCAGATTACTGCCGAAGCTCACCGGATCGGGAGCGTCGCTCATTGTTACTACAACGTCCGGCGCCGGAGTCAGTTTTGCGATGAAGACGTCTGAGCCACCGCCGAAGCCGGGCTGTAACGGGTTCTGCGTCGGAAAGTCTGCAGAGCTGGTGGTGCCGACAACGTAGATGCTCTGCGAAGAGTCGAGAGCTATGCCGCGTCCCAAGTCATGGTTTGTTCCACCGAGATATGTGGAGTTGATCAAACTGGAGCCATTAGGAGCGAGTTTAGTTATGAATACGTCGTGGAAGCCTCCATTTAAAGCAGCTTGCAATGGCCCAAGAGTTGGGAAGTTTGGCGAGTTGGTGTCGCCAGTGATATACGCGCTTCCAGCTGCATCGATCGTGATGCCGGCACACTCATCAGTGTTCTCGCCTCCGAGATAGGTGGAGTAGATCAGTGCAGAACCAGCCGCGTTAATCTTCGTCACGAACGCGTCGTCAAAGAGACTTGCATTGTGCGATTGAAAAGCGTTAACGGTTGGAAAGGACTGCGAGCCGGTGCTGCCGCAAACGTAAGCGTTGCCGTTTGGGTCCACCGCGATCGCGCTGCCTGAATCGTTAAAATCGGCGCCCAGATAGGTTGAATACACGAGGGCAGAGCCACTCGTATTGAGCTTGGTTATGAACGCGTCGCCGGCGGGAAAGTTGTCGCCTCTACTAGGTTGAAGGGCGTTCGCAGTCGGAAAGTTAGCCGAGTTCGTAAGACCCGTGACGTAAGCGTTGCCCGAAGCGTCCAGTGCGATACCGTTTGCCTGGTCCAATAGATCGCCGCCGAGGTACGTCGAATAGATCTGTGAGACGCCACCAGCACTCAACTTCGTTACGAAAACGTCGGAGGTGCTCGTTGTGCCGACAAACAGCGTTGACGGTTGCGTCGGGTTGGCGACCAGAGAAGAGATTCGCGTTCTTGAATATCCGGTGTCGCTGTCGGCCCACGTGTTGCCGCCGTCGACAGTTTTGCGAATCTGAATAGCGGTGGCAGCGTAGAGCACGGACGGGTTTGTCGAGTCAAACGCGACACTCGAGAAATTAAAAGGCTCGATCCCCGATATGTGAGTCCAGGTATTGCCGCCATTCGTAGATTTCCGAATGGCGGACGTCGTGGCCGCATAGATCACATTATTTATCGGATCGATCGTGATGCTATTGACAGACTCAAAACTCAGAGTGCCCGTATTGAGCTCGGTCCAACTGTTGCCCGAATCTGTACTTCTTGAAATGCCGCGGTTTGTGTCGGCGTAGAGCGTCGTCGGTGTGTTCGGATCGATAGTGATGCTATCGACTCGCGCCGCTCCGTTTACGAAATTCGGAGTCCAGCTTGCTCCGCCATTTACAGATTTAAAGTACGGGCTACCGCCGACCGAGGCGTAAAGAATGATGGGCGTAACCGGATTGACGGCGATCGATTGCACATGTGTGCCAATCCCGGTGTTGCTGAGCGCAAAGCTATTGCCACCGTCAGTACTCTTAAACACTCCGTCGTTCGTTGCTACATAGATGATTGCCGGATTCACGGGATCGAGTGCGAGCTCACTATAAATAGAAGACGGCGAGCCAGGCAGACGACTCCAGTTTGCACCGCTGTCAGTTGATTTGAACAAGCCTGTATCGGTGGCGGCGTAGATGATTGACGAGTTTCCGGGTTGAAAGACGAGGTCGATGATCAAGGACGCTGCCAAACCGGCATCGCTCGGCGCCCAATTGCCAGCGGCGTTGGTTGACTTAAAGATGGAATGACCAGAGCGATTTGTTTGAACCGGATTCGTAGTCGGGAAGTCAGTCGACGAGGTGTTGCCCGCCACGTAAGCATTGCCGGCGCTATCGATGGCGATTGAGTTTCCACTTTCACTACTGTGACCGCCGAGGTATGTCGAGTAGACCAGGGCCGAGCCCGTGCTATTCAACTCAGCGACAAACGCGTCACTGGGAAGACCGCTCAATGACGGATGCAACGCGTTGAGAACGGGAAAATTACCGGAGTTGGTTTCCCCCGTTACATAAGCATTGCCGGTGTTATTGACTGCGATGCTCTTAGCGATATCGTTGAGGTTTCCACCCAAAAAAGTCGAATAGATGAGCGCCGAGCCGTTGGCGTTCAGCTTCGCGACGAAAGCATCTTGATTGCCGCCGTAGGTTGCTTGCAATGGCGAGCTGGTGGGGAAGTCAGGTGAAACGGTTTGGCCGGCGATGTAGACGTTACCTGATGGATCGACTGCGATGCTGTTTCCTGCGTCCTGGCCGCTGCCGCCGAGGAAGGTTGAATAGACCAGCAACGGATCGATCACGAGTGGTTGAGACTTGTCGTAGTTGCCGACCTTGAATGCCACTTCACCACGCGGTTTCAGTGAGTATCTGACAGACACTTCGCGTTTCTTGTTATCGATGTTTTGATAAGCCTTCGGACGCAGCAGGGTGATCGTTTGCGTGCCTGACTTGAGGATCAGATCGCCGCTGCGGTTCAGTTTCAGTTTACCTGCGCCGTTGAAAGCTAATCGTATTTGTTTGGGGTTTGCACCCGGCGCGATCACGAAGTCGTACTCGAGCTGTCGCTGGTTGCCGTAATAGACTAGATCGATGCCTGGATAAATCTGCTCGTAACGAACTCGCTCGTAGGTTGGAATGTTTGTGCGCCAATCGGATGATTTGTTGCCGACGAGATAATTCACCTTGCCGGGGAGCTGATCGACGCCGGTGATGCGAGGTGTGGTTGCGGCATCTTGAAAACGCATGTGCAGCGCAGAGCCGTTTAGTGAGAACGCCGCTCCGTTGTCAGTGAGAAAAATCCCGTAGCCCTGACCGCGAGCAAGAAATCTGACGCGCGCGTCAGCCTGTCCCTGATTGACTTCAAAGCTCAGCGGCAATTGTCCGAATGCGTGTGTCGGCGCGCTTTGCGTATGGGGAATATTAGGCCACTCCACCGAGACTCCGGTCGACTTAGGTGCAAAAACCGCCGCCAACAGGATCAGAAAACCTACACATTTCAGCGATTTCTTGTTTGCAGATAGATAGAGGCGCATGTTGTTCAATCGATTCGGTCGAGATTAGAGACACGGTGGGCCGCAGAACTACGCAGGGAGAAAGAACAACGGCAGGGACTATAAGACATTTCTGTTAGGTTAGGAAAGAGGTTCGCATAGTCGTGGCAGTAGATCGGTGGTGGACCGGCCGTGGGCTTTTCAAGAAACAGAAACGATCGGTTTATTTTCCTTTGCTCAGGGGCAATAGAGACAGCCGATTTGCAGCTTCCAAACGACTGCATGTTACACTCGCCTCGTCTTACGAAGTTTCATTATCTGAGCCTCAACCTTCTTGGCTGTGGCCACTTGTGCCCCTGTAGCTCAACGGTTAGAGCAGCAGACTCATAATCTGTTGGTTCGGGGTTCGAATCCCTGCGGGGGCACCACTGGATTCAAGAGTTAGCGGCAGCAGCGATGCTGCCCTTTTCTTCTAATGTGTGCCTAGAGTGTGCCAGTGCGTCTCTTCTGTTTTTGTGATCGTCGTGACATCACTACTGGTGCGTCTTGATTCTTTTAATTGGCCCTTGGGCGAACTCTAGATTACTCGGTATAATAACTCGCATTATTGCTCGAAGTTGATTTCTTCATTTGTAAATACCACAGGCATTCAATTCTCTTCTGATTTTTTCGCCGGCACTTTCAACTCCGTTGCTAATGTCTATGTATTCAATTCCGGCAACGTCGGAGGGAATTTCAACCGATCCTTTGTGAAGAAGGATGATCCTGCCACTCGTGCGACCTAATTTACCCAGGAAGAAACCCAGTTCAAAAATCACATTCTGTCGAGCTCGACGCTTTTCATTATCAGGATCATTAAGTGCAGCGGCTTTATCGTCTGGCGTAAGCACAACGAAAACTAATTCTACTGCTTCAGCTTCCTTCTCGAATTTCTCTATCAGCGTTCTTCCAAGTCCAGGCATCTGTCGGAGTACCACAGGCTCACCGAGCTTGAGGGTGTTCTGTAAGTAATCCTTCAACTCAAGGACGGTTTGATGATCATGACCGTGGACGATAAATATTCGCACCTCTCGCCTTTTTGATTCTTCCTGATTGGATGGTGCGGTTGTTATGCGCTTTCCAAGATTGCGCAGTAAACGGTCAATCTGAATAGCCTTCTCTTCGTGTTCGGGGTTGTGTACACGAGGCAGGCCAGTATTTTCAATCTCTCTGTGTCCTTTGATTATGGCGCTCTTCCGCTTGTTTAATTCAGCAGCCATTTTCTGGGCCAAGTCTTTATTGAACTGAACTAACTTTGCGCCTACAGAATCAACATATTCCTCAACAACTCTCGTTCGATAATCCAGCTTGCACTTTAAAGCCCCTTCCTTATCTTCAGGCGACACTTGGAGTTTGATCCTTATTCTCGAACGCTTTTTATCCAAGAATGCCAATGGATAATCATCAATTGTCGTTCTTTGATTGTCGATTTCCTCCAACCATTGCGAATCTCTCTCGACAGGAATGATGAAGATATGACCAGTATTTCCGGTTTTCCGATCAAGCATTATGTCTTCGAGTTCGATGATCTTTTCATCGACTTCTTTCAGATCAGTGCGAAGAATCGGCGGAGCCACCGCAAATTCTCTGATTATCTGTGCTAGACAACCACTATCACATCTTAAAATATCTTCTCTAGAAAGCCTGCTGATAGCCTCTAGCGCGTCGCTTGATCGCTCATGTAACTTAAATTCCAGGAGCGTATAAACGAATTGAGGTGTCTCATTCATCTCGCTCCCTCCCAACCACGCGCGCATTGTCGAGATAGGTTAGGAGCACCAATAACTTCTGTATCCTGAGATCCGACACACTCTAGGCTTGATAGGTAGGTTGAAAAAATCTCCGCCATGACAACATTCTAAGTGGCAGTCCGCACAAACGTCGAGATAGTCTGAGTTGTCTCCTCGTCCCCTCGTATGATGCCGTTGAATTTGATATTGATATGAAGCACAGCATTCACAACGCTTGCTTTTTGGACCAGCGGTGCGGAGACTCACGCGTTTGACGCTATGAGAGCACGTTGATTTGTTGTGTCCCTCCACGTTACAAACGCCACACGCCACTCTGAGTCTTTTCCTTATAGTATCTAACGAGCAGTTAATCGACTTGCGTGGAGAGTAGCATAGCTTACGCTCACAAAATGATCATCAGTTGTTTCTCACGAGGCTTGCAAACTCATCGTCAGTTATTTCGCATTCTTCGTATTCGTGATCATCGTGAAGAATCCAGTGGGTAACGTTATCATCAATGCGAGGCTCAAGAGTATGCAGCGGACCCACAGAAGCAGAGTTTGGCACATAAACCAGCTTTACAAAGGGTGCGTTTTCAGCTTCTTTTTTTATGAAACTGGCACCGGGGATCCCTGGAATAAACCACGGCCTCACCCCGACTGCTGTGAATTGTGCGTCGATTACTCTTGATAGCGTCTGTATGGCCTCTAACGCAAGCTCTCGATCATTATGATCGACATCAGGTTTGAAGTGAATTGATTGATTTCTTAGCCTTGCTAATTTCCGATAGGCGTCACTCGCCTCAGGAATCAAGATGCCCCACTCTTCCAAAATCTCGATCATGAGAGGCCAGTCATCAAATGACTCTTTTCTGAATACTCGTTTATATTGGGCAGTGTGTCTATACGATTCTCTATGGATCTCCCCAAAAACTGGACAGGTGAATAAGGTGTAAAATCGGCCCCGTAGCGGAGGACCGATGAGCAAACAGCGGAAGCAGTATAGCGCGG
>JGI12363J15224_100074_pt1 | contig 23959 bp, 18 predicted proteins | sample ForSoiNitrogNN91_FD_15224 | JGI IMG/M metagenome (IMG submission 15224)
AATAATCCCAACAACAATTTGGTCGGAGCCTCGGCTTAGATCCCACGCCGAAACCGCACTTATTCCTGCAACGTCGGGAGTGTAATCCCTTAGTGCCCATTGTTTGGGAAAGTACGGGTCCGTCGAAATCTGTTCAATGCAAAATACGAGGTTTGGCTCAACGTCTGTGATTACGTCGCGAAGGCCCATCGCTTCCATCTTCGCTCTAACAGCATCCGCCGTCAGGCCATGTGACCGAATCAGGTAAAGGTTTAGGCTCGCGCTAATCTTTCGCGCTGAAGTTTGTCGTTCCTGTGGGATTAACTTGTTGATGACAGTGTTTATTTCGCTTGAGCGCATTTCATCAGCAAAACTCACTATGACCTCGCCGGGGATTAGCTTCCCACTTTGGCACGATCGTGTAGTACGCTGAGTTGTTGACGCCTGATAGGGAATTGAGTGAGGATGAGCCGTTATCGACTCCGGTCGAGCGATTATCACCGAACATGCGCCAATGAGTATTGCGCTCCTGAGCGTAAAATTGAATAGCATCTTGGTTCTCCTGAGACCATGGGTGATGTTCATGACGCCGCTGAAAGGTTATGGCGCTTACGATAGCTCTCCTTGTGTTCAAATGTGACCCCCAGTTGAAAGCCCTCGCTGGTTGTACCCTCGGTAGTCAGATCGTCCTCAAAGCGGGTACCACCTACGGTGATGACGTTGGCAGGAGTCGGATAGAAAAGGCTCCATTTTGCAAGCCTGAAGGCTTGAGTCTGTGGGTATTCCGGGTGTTCATATCGGTAGGGGCGCAAACGCTTGAACCGCGATGGGGTGAGTTCTTGGTCAGTCTCAAGTGCAAACAGGTTGTAATCGCCGTTTCGATAGAACATGAAGAGGATTTGCGGCTCGACTGTAAATGGGCTCCAAACGGGAGTCTGATTGGCAGCGGCGGTGTTCTTTTGCAACCAGATTCCGAGGTAGGCTTGGCGAAAGTTGAGGTAATAGTAGTCCGTGGAGATATTATGGTCTCTCTCGGTTAGAACCTGTACCCTGTTGATCTCCGTATAGTACTCTTCTGCTAATTTGTATCTCCAAGGCCTGTCAGTAGAGCCGGTGCGTTCAGGGGGGCGAAACGCACGATTCAGATCCAGCTTGAATGATCCACTTGTGACAGTGATCGGCGGTTCGTGAGGCTCAGTTTCCAGACCCGGCATTCGGAATTCACATTTGACGGGTTCTCCCTCCGACGGATCGGGACAGGTGCAAGGATTCGATGTGGGTGGCTTCGGGCACGCTGTCATTGAAGCCACGATCGGAACTGCTATTGTTGCCGCCACTACGGATTTGGTGAATTGGCGACGCGAGGGCAATCCTGAATTGTCTGAGTTGGACTTCACGGTGTTACTCCTTAGTAGTTGCGGCTGAACAGATGATCAGCGGTGGTCTGCAATAAGCAGTTTGAGTAAGGTTTCGGTGGCTACGCCAGAGAGGGCCTACTCATCCATTTTTAGCGAGCGCAAGGTGCGAGTCTTTTACAACTTGTCAATTCCAACATCAAGTTGTTTTCACCCACATTCCGCAAAAAATCATTTTGCAAAGGTAAAGGCGTCAGCCTTTGTGGCACTCTTTCCATTCTGGTTCTTAACCACGACGTTAACTTTTCCCGCCACGTGAGCAGGGAGCGTTACCGTGATGGAGTTATGATCATTGGCCACTGCAACATTAGTCGCTGCTACGTCGCCAAACATGACCTCTGCGCCACTAAGAAAACCTTTGCCATGAATCTTAATGACGACCTTTCCCGCCACCGGTCCGGTTGACGGATCGATGCTTTCAACTTTTATCTCATCAACGTAGGTATAAGCGTCTGCCAGTTTGGCCGTTCGGTTCTCGCCCGCCACAACTTCAACGTCGATGTCTCCAATGGAGACATTGGGTGGCACGGTTGCCTGGACCGTCGTCGAGGTGACTGCAAATCCGGTTGTTTGCCGATCACCAAACATTACCTTGGCGGCAGTTCCCGGTGTAAAGCCTGAACCCTTTATAAGTACATCCTGCGATTCCGAAAGTGCGCCAACGGCAGGAATTACCTGACCGATTGAGATTGGAGTGGCCGGCACCGGCGCGTTACTAAAGGGAGTTTGTTCGCGAGAGGGTCTGTCAGAGCGTAGGACAATTTGTCTATTAGCAAAACGTTCAATTCTTCGCCCGACAAGCACAAGGGTGCCGAGCTTCTCTCTAACCTTGACCAAATCTTCACGGTCTGTCCCCTTCAATCCCAAGGATGCGCGAGGCACGAAGACGACGGTATTTCGTTCGGAGTTATTTGGCAGCACAAAATCCTGGTCCATTACCAGGCTGCTGTCCAAACGATTGAGTTGGCGAATCGTTAAGTCCGGAACCGCAAAAGTGAACCCGTCTTTCAATTGGCCGTTAAGAACACTGGTGAACGATGAGAATTTTGCTCTGGGCCCAAGAGCATTAAAGAAAGGGAGAAAGCCAGTGGTAAGCGTTCCCACTCCTCCGAGAAGACCCAGGGCTAGAGCGCGTTTTCCAATACTCTGGTTCCGTTCAATGCTGGAGCGAACCAGGGGACGATCAACCGCGGTAATCGCCAGGAGATCGTTGCGCATCGTCGGCTTTCCCTCCTCATCTAAAACCGGACTGCCCGTGTCGTCGACATTGGGAACCTGGATCGCGGTTAGCGTACGAAATCCAATTTTGTTTATCTGGAGATCGAAGCCCGTGTTGTTGCCGATTCCTATCACGACAGCGTAATACTGGTCCGCAACCCGGCCGCCGAAAATGTCTTTAGCGCTCTTGTGAGACATTGGTTGGACCATGGCATCTACCTCGCTCGTAGTCCAAACCGGAGGGCACTGGTTGTTTTTGCAGCGCCTTCGGCGTAAACGCAGAAATTGTCAGGTCAACGGTGTAAGTCTTCTCTATTTTGCCGTCTTTTTTCTTCACTATAATTAGCGGAAGGACTTGTTCGTCAGCATCCTCATCGACACTAATCCGCGCAACGATCGCGGTGTTGCCGTCTGCAAGTTCTGCTCCCGGTTCATCAATAGTAACCCCGGAATCTTCTGAGGGTTTCTGCAGTTCAAATCCGGTTAGGTCAACGCCCGATCCCGCCTTAATTCTAACGGTGCGAGAACGTCCGGCAGGTATGCTTGATGGCAATAGCTGAAGTTTGGGTGACGCGTCCTGAGCAACAACCAACGGGAGATTTGAACAAACCAAGACTGTCAATAATAGGAGTATCGTTGCGCGCGATTGCAACGTATTTTTCATTTAAGAATTGCCTCCGTCCGGCTACGGCGTCTTGAGGTCTATTATCCAAGACCTACGCTCTGTCAGTCGGGTTGATCGACTGTTCCAAAGGGTTCTTCCATTTAGACGGGCCGGCCAAGGTGGGTGTTTCCGACAGCTTGGCGGAACATCTGTCCTTAACTCGCGACCAATCGAGTAGTATCGTGTCAGGGACGGGAGCGCATTGATATTGCTTATTCAAAATTAGGAAGAACATTTGAGACGATAGCCATAATGTGGGGAGTGTCAGTTATGTCCTCAACTGTTATCGTATTGTTTGAGTCATTGAACTCGATGTGCGCCGTTTCACGATGGTAGCTGGCGCCAAATCCAAATGGGCCGATCGAAAATCCAGCGCTTCCATTGATTGCAGTTTTGATCCTTGAGTAGTCTGAGTGCGACATTTTGACAAAGATCTTCGGCTTGTAAGCGACCACGATTTGGGCCGGTACCAGCCCAAACACGCCTCTCGGTCCCCAAAGTAAAGTCCTACCTGTTTCCACTGGACCGCCGAGAACCCAAGGACCGTTTTGCAGAGCCTTTACAGCTGTTCCATCAAACCAAGGGCCAGGAGTGATGGTAAATACCTGGTAGTTGACCGCAGAGAATCTCATTTGAAACTCATCCGTCGAGGTGTCAAACGTGTCCCGACTGGAGTGAGCTCCAGCGCCAAAACTCCACCATCCCGCCCAAATAGAGAAACCTCCTCCCATCGTAGTGGAGGAGGAATCGATTCGGGTACTGGACTTATCAAATGAGAAGCTGAGAGCTGGTGGCGCACCAGCAGCGATGGCCTTCGACGCGTTGATGAAATCGTTTAGGTTAGGACGAATGTTGAAAGCACGATATGGCAAGCGCAAACCATTCGGGTCTTCGGCCGTAACCTGAAACGCCGTATTGTCATAGTTTTGAATTAAACTCGCAAAGCTGGCGTAACCACCGCCGGCGGCGACTATCCAGTGAGAAAATTCCTGAGCCGCAAGAGTCGCATTCTGTTGTTTCGCTGCTATCTTCGGCCCAGCAAAACGTTGATACCAATCCGTGTACGTCAATCGGTTTTGAGGAGGAACCGATTGTTGCGCCCGGTCGAACTGTACCCAACGATCTGCTTGAACAGTAATCTCCTTCTCTACTTCTTCCAGAGCTTTGAAATACTTATCTCTAGCCTTATCGGCTTTCTTCTGATCACCGGGATTCGGTTGGGGAATGTGCAGATTGCGAATAAAAAGCTCATAGGCCTTAGTTACCTGCTGGCTTGAGTTTTGGTAATTGTTCCCCCAGACAGGTAAGGTGTCTCCAATGACCCTATTCGCAGTCCAAGCTCCAGTTTTGGGATCATTCCAGTCTGCGGCAATCGGCGAGGCAATCAACTGTATGCCTTTCCATCGACCGGAGGGATCTATTTGGTTAGTGAGTTGAGAGGCAAACATTTCCCATGGTGACTTATTGAGGTCGACATCCCTGGGTGTCAGGTTTAAAGCGGAAATCATCGTTTCGTTCTCCGCCGCCACCTGCGCGTCTGGTGACAAACCTGCCTGCTTCAATACAAGTTTTGGCGTCTTCTTTTTGCTTCGCTTTGCAAGATCAGATTGGACCTTCTGAACTTTCTTTTCGTCGATCTTTATGCCGCCTTTGTCTGGGTGAGGTGCCTGCTGTGCAGTCACAAGCGTGCAAGGCAAAATTGCCAGGCTGAACAATACTAATAGAGAGACTAAGTTTTTCATGAAGCACACTCCTTCGCGAGCTCTGAGATTTCTATCTGCCCGTCAGCGACTGACGTGCCAAAGCGCATGGGGTTGTTGTTAAGCGCCTGTAGCGTGACTTCGGCATGGGCAAGCTAGCTATGATTTTTTCGTACGATGTGATTCCCTATCATTCTTGATAGTCTGCCTATCACTTCTGATATGCTTCGCGATATGGACGCTCAGCTCATCGCTATTTCTGGATTGTTGAAGGGAATGGTTTTCACGTTGACCCAAGACGAGGTTTCGGTCGGACGGGATGCAGCGAACACTGTCTGTGTCAACGACCCTTCGATTTCGCGCCGGCATTGCTTGCTGACAGCAATCGTTGCCACACCCGAAAGCCAATCAGATTCATTCTCGGATCAGCAAGTCGATTTCAAGATCACCGATCTCGAAAGTTTCAACGGTACCTTCATCAACGGCATTCCCGTCAAGGAACACACCCTCGCTCACGGCGATCAGATTGCCTTGGGAGATGTTCAGTTTCTTTTTCTGCTTCACGACGCTGAGGCGGGTACTCCAGCGATCGCATTTGACGAGGCTGATTTGATCACACGGTCCACAGTTCGGCTGCAGCCAGAGGACGCTTTTTATCTTCGCCCTGAAAGAGTGTTGGCCGATCTGCCGCAAACCGCGCGCGTTGCTCGCGAGTTGAATGCGCTGTTGAAGATCAGCACGACGATCAACTCCATACTCGACCGTCGAAAGCTGCAACATCGATTGCTGGAATTGGTTCTTGAAGTCATCCCGGCCGAGCGAGAGGCCGTTCTTCTCGTAGACTCGAGTCGGGATGCATTCCCCTCCATTTCCGGCTGGACCCGGAATACCGGACCCGATGATTCGATCAAAGTAAGCCGGACAATCACAAATCAGGTGTTGCAGGAAGCGGTCGCGCTTTTGAGCAATGATATTTTCGAGAACGACAGTCTCGGTGAAACACCAAGTCTGGTAGCCTCACGTGTCTGCTCTTTGTTGTGCGTGCCTTTGGTTGTTTTCGGGAAACCATTAGGAGTGATCTACCTCGATACCAGCGACCCCACGGCGCGGTTCGATGAGGGACACCTGCAGTTACTCACCGCAATCGCGGGCATTGTCGCCATGCCGTTGGAGAACGCGCGACAGTTCGAAGGGCTGCAGAATGAGAACCAGCAACTGCGTGATGAGATCAAGCTCGAGCACAAGATGATCGGCGAAAGCGGGCCGATGAAGGACGTTTACACTTTTCTTTCGAAGGTGGCTCCCACTGATTCGACGGTTCTGATCCTCGGCGAAAGTGGTACGGGAAAGGAACTAGCAGCACACGCGATTCATATGAATAGTTCGCGGGTCGCCAAGCCATTTGTTGGGATCAATTGCGCTACGCTAACGGAAAGCTTGCTGGAAAGTGAATTGTTTGGGCATGAGAAGGGTGCGTTTACCGGAGCGATTGCGCTCAAGCGCGGCAAGCTCGAAGTGGCCGATGGCGGTACCGTTTTTCTCGATGAAGTTGGTGAACTGCCACCGGTGATCCAGGCAAAGTTGTTGCGAGTATTACAGACGTGGGAATTTGAACGAGTGGGTGGCACGCGCCCAATTAAGACTGACGTTCGCCTAATCGCAGCGACCAACCGAAACCTTGAAACCGCAATTAAGTTAGGAGACTTTCGTGAAGACCTTTACTACCGTTTGAATGTTGTTTCAACTGTCATGCCCGCGCTAAGAGATCGCCGTCAAGATATTCCCCTGCTGGCGATCCATTTTGTCGCCGAGTTCAGCAAGAAGTGTAAACGAAAAGTGACAGGTATTTCTGCCGAAGCCCGGCGTTTTCTCCAGGCGTATGAGTGGCCGGGAAACGTCCGTGAGCTCGAGAATGCGATTGAAAGAGCGCTCGTACTGGGTTCTACCGATCTAATTGTTCCGGATGATTTGCCTGAGGTAGTGTGCGAAAGTGGCGCGCCGGAAAACCCAGACAAAGCGACTTATTACGAAGCAATCAAGGAAGCAAAACGGCAGTTCATTCGCGAAGCTCTCCAGCGAGCCGAAGGTAACTACACCGAAGCCGCCAAACACCTCGGTATCCATCCCAATAATCTTCATCGGCTGCTTCGTAGACTGGATCTTAGGACCCCTGATCCAAAGTAAGAATGCCGTTTTCCCAATTAAAGAAATAACTGCCTCGGGGGTCACCCAAAACCGGCCATAGAGAAGTAGTCGCCAGGGACGTTGACGACGCTGCAGGGCCAGCTAGTCTGCAGCGCATGAGCAACGTATTGAGCGACGATAAACGACAACAAATAATCGCTTTAGGTCGGCTTGGTTGGTCCTTGCGGCGCATCGAGCAGGCCACCGGTGTGCGTCGTGAGACGGCCAGCACCTATCTCAAGGCTGCCGGTCTGCAGGTGCGACCGCCCGGCTGGGGACGGGCAAAACCGGCCATAGAGGTGACCACCGACTCTGAGCCGAAAAGCGCGGACAAAGTAGCCAATAATCAGGCCGCCGAAGTCTCAAAACCGGCCATACAGGTGACCACCGACTTTGACGTCACCAAGGCACCCACAAAGCTACAGTCTGCAACGCAAACACTCAGCAATTGTGAGCCGTATCGGGAGTTCATTCAGGAGTCATTAGGTCGGGGCCGGAATGCCACCGCCATCTACCAAGACCTGGTTACCGACTACGGGTTCACGCATAGCTATCAAAGCGTCAAACGCTTCGTTAACAAACTCCAGCCACCAGCGTTGAAGCCAGCCCGCGCGGTGATCATCACCGAGCCCGGTGAAGAAGCGCAGGTGGATTACGGCACTGGACCATGGGTGCTGGATCCGGAAAGCGGTAAGTATCGACGCACGCGTTTGTTTGTCATGACCCTGGGCTACAGTCGCAAATGCGTGCGGCTCCTCACCTTTCGTTCCAGCAGTCGTGTCTGGGCTGAGTTTACATGAGACTGCCTTTCGCCGTCTGGGTGGCAGTGTGCGCGTGGTCGTGCTCGACAATCTGCGCGAAGGTGTGCTGAAGCCAGACTTTTATGACCCGCAGCTCAATCCGCTCTATCGTGATGTGTTGGCCCACTACGGCGCGGTCGCTTTGCCTTGTCGCGTTAAAGATCCTGATCGCAAAGGGAAAGTTGAAGCCGGGGTGGGCCATGCGCAGCAGACGCCACTCAAAGGGCAACGCTTCGAGAGTCTGGCCGCAGCACAAGCTTATCTCGATCGCTGGGAAACAAACTGGGCTGACACGCGCATTCATGGCACCACCAAACGACAAGTGGCGGCGATGTTTGCCGAAGAGCGACCGCACTTGCTGGCCCTGCCACTTGAGCCCTTCCGCTTTTATGAATATGGGCAACGGGTGGTAAACCTGGATGGTTGCGTGGAAGTAGCCGCCGCTTACTACAGTGCGCCACCAGGCTGGATCGGACGGCGTGTACCGGTGCAATGGGATGGGCTGAACGTGCGCTTGCTCCATCCGCAAACCGGACAGCTGTTGCGTGAACACCTGCGCCAGAAACGCGGTTGGCATCGCATTCAGGAAGAAGATCGCTCACCACGTACGCCACCATCCACACGACAACTACTGGATCGGGCCACCCGTGCCGGCGCCAACATCGGCCAGCTCTGTCACGCAATCTATCAACGCCAGGGACAAATGGGGGTGCGGCGCATTCTGGGCGTGCTCTCGTTAGCCAAACGGTTTGGCCCAGTGCGCGTCGAAGAAGCTTGTACCGAAGCCCTCGCCCTCGGCGTGCGTGAGTATCACTTTGTGCGCCGCTATCTCGAGCGGCAACCCGAACTGCCACTCACACTGCAGCAAGTAGATCCACTGATCCGAGAACTGCAGCAGTATCGCGACGTCATTCAACTACGACTAAAGGAGTCTGAAGCAACATGAATCTGATCGAGTTGCACCAATCGTTAAAGCAATTGCGCCTGGGAGGAATGGCCGCGGTACTCGAAACGCGCCTACAGCAGGCTCAGGTGGAAGCCATGGCGCCCATTGATCTCATCTCCTGTCTGGTCACTGATGAACTCATCAGACGCGGTGATCGCTTACTGGAACGACGCCGCAAGCAAGCGGGCTTTCGTGACCCGCTCAAGACACTCGATAACTTCGACTTCAGCTTCAACAAGAAGCTGAATCGCAGTTTGCTTTTCGAGCTGGCCAGCGGCAACTTTGTCAATCGCCGGGAGGATGCACTTTTCCTTGGTCCACCTGGTTCCGGAAAGAGCCATGTGGCGCAAGCGATTGGCCAGGCGGTCATTCAACAAGGTCATCGCGTGCTCTATCGGGAGACGCATCAACTGCTGGATGAATTGGCCGAAGCTAACCTTGATGGTTCGCGCAAAGAGTTCATCGAAAGTGTCGTCGCCTGGCCCTTGCTGATCATTGATGATCTCGGCATGCGTAAGTTGCCCCTGACAGCGGCCGAAGATCTGCTGGAGATCATCATGCGTCGCTATGAACGGGCCAGCACTTTAGTCACTTCAAATCGTCCCGTGGAAGACTGGGGCAAACTCCTGGGCGACGCAGCGGCAGTCACCGCCATGCTCGATCGCTTATTGCATCACGGCCATGTGCTGAAGTTTGGCCCACGCAGTTGGCGCACCAAGACTGAAATTGCTGCTTAGGCGGAAATAAGGATGGACAAACTGCTAACGAAAGCGTAAAAACCACTCGTCCCGGCCGCCTCTCTATGGCCGGTTTTCAAGTGACCACACATGGCCGCTTTTGAAGTGACCACCGAGGATTTCGATGGCAGACGTCCTAACGCCACAGCAGCGAAGCTTTAATATGTCGCGCATTCGAAGTCGCGATACGCGCCCTGAAATGGTCGTTCGATCAATTGTTCATCGATTGGGTTTTCGATATCGACTCCACAAGAAGGACTTGCCCGGCAAGCCAGACTTAGTGCTTGTCCGGCATAGAAAAATTATCGATGTGCATGGTTGCTTTTTTCACATGCACAATTGCCCCTACGGGAAAGTTGTACCAGCGACGAACGCGGAGTTCTGGCGCACCAAAAGGGAATCAAATCTTAACCGTGATCGTCGAAATGTAAAGTTACTTAAGAAAGGTGGTTGGCAGGTCCTAGTCGTCTGGGAATGTCAGACCAGGCATCCAGAAATTTTAGAGAAAACTTTATCGGATTTCCTTATGAGCAATCCCTGAATCTGGGCTTGTCTACAGGTCAAGATCGGCTCTGGGATGCTGGAAGCCGAAAAGTGCTCTGACCTTTTCCGCGAAATTATTCTGATGATCTACCGCTTCGCCGTGTCCTCTGTCCTTTCCACCTTCGCCGCCCCTGGCGTCGATGTAAGCACTCATCCGCGCCGCTAACACTGAAAGATTGATCAAACTATTCGATAATAATCGAAGGTCCTCGCCGTGGATGTCAGAAAAAGTTTCCTCCCAATCAGCAGGTTCAATCTTTATCAACTCCTCCGCTGGCGTTCGAAACAGAAGGGCTACCTTTGATGAATCATTCATTGATTTGCTCCCGACGTCATTGACGGCAAGTCAGCATCCAACGCCCGTTTGTCTTCCTGTTCCCAGATCCAGTTGGCTGTACCAATCGGATATAGTTTCAGCCCATCTTCTTCGATGGGAGAGTAAATTTCATCGTCGTCTCCGCCGGCGTGCCGCATCGAAAAGACAAATTGATCCTTTGTTTGATCGTAGCGAGCTGCCCACCCGTTTTCATGATATGCAGCGACGATGGATTCGGCTTGTTCGAAAGTAAAGTAAGGACATGCCCAGCCGTTCCAATCTTCATCTTTTGTGTAACCTTCGAACACGAGATCACCTAGAGTGTCAATCGTAAATTTTGCAGGATGCAAAGTGCTCAACCTCCTCGCGTGCAGAAAAAATAACTCGTGGTGCTAAAAGTACCCTCGCCCAGAGACCCATCTAGCGTGTCCTGAGACCTCCCTGCTTGATCCATTCGTCAACAATGGTTTGAGCCTCATTTAGCACATCGCATGCAGCCTGTACCTTCTTTTCATCGCCTCTGGCGGGATATCGACGGTCAACTCGTTCCAAATTTCCTCAGACTTTCCGAGTGTGTTCGCGTCCAGGTAGTCATGCAAATCGCTAAAGCACGTGACAGCCCCAACATTCTGTTTCAAAAGTTCCGCTATACCGATTTCCGGCTGCCGCGAGATTTCCATGGACAGGAGTCGCTTGAGAGATCACGGATAATGGTTTCAGCTAGGTGCTGTGCTTGCGCTATCATGGGCAAACTCCACTCTATTGTAAGGCGAAGTACCTGTCAAGAACAAATAACGGTCTTGACCAATAGTTGTTTACTGCTTCATACTCAATTGCTATGAGGCTCCTAACGACCCCTGAAGTAGCGAAGAGACTGGGAGTAACCGTGTCGCGGGTGCAGGTACTGATAAATGATCGTCGTCTTCCGGCTCAGAAGATTGGACGGGACTTTATGGTGCGCGAAGTGGATCTTGTTCTAGTGGGCTCTCGTCAGCCCGGACGTACTCCGGCGCAACTCCAGTTGGATTATTGGATGGCCTTTAGAGATTTCGTTCTAAGTCGAAGTAAGATCTTAAAACCTCCTCCCGCCAAAGCACAACGTAATATGATTATTAAGACGAGGAGAGGGTGTCGCTTGGCGGCCAGCTTTCACATGAAGGATCGTCAGATTTGGGTTGACCTAACGTTTGGTCGAGATAGCAAGAAATATTTTCAGCGGTTAGAGAAGAACCACGACTCAATCGAGGAGCAAATCGGATTTGAACTGGAATGGGTAGCAAGACCAGAAGGTATTGAAAGTTGGATTCTAGTTCGCGAACCAGCGGATCCTGCAATCCGAGGCGATTGGGCTCGTCAGTATTCCTGGCTGTGCGAAAAACTGGAAAAGTTTTCCACTGTGCTTCTGCCTAAACTCGCAAGTCTCAGATAAACGACGAGCTGCTGACTTGAGTTGTTTTTCATGTCATCGCCGTGCTCGCCTGAAACACGCCGCTCCGCACGGAAGCAAACAGAATCGGATCAGAGAATTACAAGCAGGGGACATGTGATGGTCCGTTTGGGCAGCTTGATCAGCTTAGTGTAAGTACCATGAAAAACCGACGTCGGGTTTTACATACATCTATTGCGTTGCTTATTACAACAACCGTGATCTAATCGAGTTAGAGACCAACGGAGTCAACGTGCTGCTTTAGGCCGTAATCACACCTATTCTCACTTCTTTTTTAATAGCGAGAGCCCTGTCGCAGTGTGGCACATAGATTGACATTGAGATGAAACGTTATGATTTCAGCTAAGCAATCTAATGTTCTTCTCGAAAACGCACCGTCGAGTTTGGTCCAGGCGAAGGTTCCGCCAACATACCTAACACTGAAGGAAGTCGCGGAACTCCTGAAGGTGAAGCCGCGAACTGTCTACGCTTGGGTGAGTGATAACCGCATTCCGTTCGAACGAAAAGGTAGCCTACTGCGCTTCAGACTAGACGCCGTTGTTGCTTGGAACGAACCAGCGCGTTAACGAGCACAAACAAGTCTAAAATGACTATGTCAACGGACCACGTGTGCGTGCTAGAATCCCGCTGCTCCTGTAACGGCGGCAATCCGGAAAGGAGCAAAGAATGACAGTTCGCAAGAGGGGAGAGCACTGGTACGTTGATATCAGCGAGAAAGGCCGGCACCGAGTTCAACGTGTCCTCAAAGGCGCACGAACTAAAGCGCAGGCGTTGAAAGCTGAAGCCAAGCTCAGAACCCAGATCTTTGAAAAGAAATATGATCTCGTGGAAAGGCCGGAATGCCGCTTTGACAAATTTGTCGTTGCTTCATTCCTGCCAACCAAGGAACTAAAGAAGAGCTACAAGTCGATCTACAGCATCTGCAAACCTCTCAAAGCATTCTTCGGTAAACATTTCATTTCAGAAATCGATACCGAGATGATTGAGAGATACAGACAGATGCGAGTTGACCAAAAGACGAGGCTGGGCCGAAAGCGCAGTCCGTTGAGAGTCAACAAGGAGATGCAAGTACTCTCGTCGATCTTCACGTTAGCTCTGGAAAAGCAACTCCTCTCTTCAAGGCCCAGGACCACGATGTTTCGTGTCTCCGGCGAACGGATTCGCTACCTGACGCCAGACGAAGAGAACAGGCTTTTCGAACAGCTTGAGAGCTGCGAATGGCTCAAGCCGATTGTCCTGATCGCGCTGCACACGGGCATGCGACGCGGTGAGATTTGCAACCTGCAATGGTTTGATCTCAACTTTGATCGCGGGCTAATTCACGTTCGGAACACCAAGAATGGTAAGGACCGAATCATTCCAATGAACGTCACGGTGCGGCATCTGCTGGAGACGCAGAGAGTATTACGAACTCGAAAAGCACAGGAGAATGCTGAAAAACGGGAATCCAAGGTTCCGAGCCCATATGTGTTTCCGAGTCCACGAACTGAGAAGCGGCTCATTGAGATCAAGTACTCATTCACACGAGCTGTGAAACAGGCGAAGATTACTGACTTGCGTTTTCATGATCTTCGCCATACCGCAGCAACGCGTATGGGTGACGCCGGCGCAGACGCTTTTACGCTGGCAGCGATCTTCGGTTGGTCTGACATTCGAATGGCGATGCGTTACACGCATGCGATGGAAGATGCAAAGCGCAGAGCGGTCGAAGCAATCGCAGTCGGAGCAACCAGAGACACACGTGAAAATGCAGCGACTCAAATTTCACGTGACAGGAGCGTGACAAACGAAAAACGGCACGCCGTTGGCTCGCCGTAAGTCGTTGAAAACATTGGTAGCGGGGGGCGGGATCGAACCGCCGACCTTGGGGTTATGAAACGCCTCGCGTAACAATTGGTAAACGTGCGCCAGATGCGTTTTGGCCACATTTATTAACATTTTACGCGGATCGCAGCCGGTTGGGAGTGCGCCAGTTTACGTGTAAACCCACCTATTTCCATTCGACCGACACAAATTCCCCACATATCTGCGACGAGTGTGAGGAAGACCGATCCTAGCCAGAACAACAGGGCCGCCTAGTTCGCTGTCGCTTAGTTTGGTTTGGCAAATTTCAACGGTACGGTTATCCATAGCGGGTCAGTGGGCTTTACTGCAAGTTGGAAGACTGTTTGAGGCGCCGGATCGTTTTGTGTGAGTAACGCTGAATTCTCTTGTGCGGCAGCCTGCTCGACAGGAGTCATGGCCTGGCCCACACCCTGATCCATTTCAAACTTTGCTGCGGTCGCATCCCATCGTTTTTGCCAACCTTCAACGAGGGTACGGTTGAGGAGCGTCCGTTTTTCTCCGAGTTGATCTTCCGTAATCAGTGGCGTTGGCGAAACGATGACTGTTAAGAGCTCTCCAACGTGTGGTTTCAAAGTCTTGCTGGGCTCGATCATAAATCGACCCACGGCAGACGGAATGTAGACTAGGCGACCAGCCTTGACGTAATTAGCAGCGGCACTTTTCTTTTTCGGAAAAATCAAGATCGGATCACCCCATGTGCCGTCGCTGTACTCTTCGCGATCGATCACATACAGGTAACCGCTGCGAGACAGAGATTCGATACTCAACCTTACCTGTTGTCCGAGCGCAAATCGGGTCCCTTCCTCGACTCGTTCCAGCGTCCATTCCGTCTGACGGCCCTCTACTTCAACCAGTTCCTTTGTTTGGTCCGCCAGTTGGGAAGGGCGATAGCGCCAGATGGTGACTCCAATATCTCCGAGAGCCACGCCCTTGGGACGAACAGCCGCCGCCTCCGTGTTCGCCGTCTTGACCCTTCTGTATCTGGCTACGCTTCGCGACTTAGCCTCAGGTCTCTCTTGAATGAATCTCTCAGCCTTGATTGACTTGGAATCATCCTCGTCCTGTCCGATCACGACGAACGGGAGACTAAGACAAAGAAGAGTGATTAGCGCCGGCGCGATTCTTTGAAGATTTCTTTTCATACTTCACTCCGCTTCAATTTGCCTCATGAGACAAAATAAGAAGACCAACAATAACGTCCCCATGACCTTGTATCCACGTTGTTTTTTTCTCTCTGTCTGATACGACCTGCAGTTTCGATGCGTCGTACGAGGTCAAGTATTCTTTAACCTTCTCAAGGTGCGCTGCCTCTGTAATTTCACCTGCGTTCGTCGCCGCCTGTGCAAAAATCGCATCCAGCTCTGGCAATGGTTTAGTGGACCAGATGATATAAAGCTTTTCAGCTCCCGTCTTTTCCAAAAACCGGAACCATTCGGATTGAAACGTTTGGTTGGCTGGTAGTGTCGAAACCAATTCCCCTGACTGTGGCAACGGAAAGAGGATGTTATACTCCTCCGGAGTTTTAACGCCGGGTCCCACGGTTAGAAGATATAACGCACCGGATTGTGTGGGGTGCACGTTAAATTGAAAGCTCCAACCGTTGCCGAAGGATCGAAAAGGCGCTCCCAGGGGTTTCTTGTCCAACCTTTTCTGAACCGTTAACCAGTAGGTCAGTGATCTTTCCGGTCCAACAGGAAAATTGGCATTTACGGGAGGCGGCGCTGTAGTTTTCGATGACTTGAGTTTAACGGCCCGCCAGGCTCCGATAGCGATCAATCCAAGCAGGATAACGCTCGCTGCTATTAATACTGACGGTTGTTTGTAAAGGCGCGGGCTTCCCGGTTTCGTGATCCGCGCCGGCTGTGCCGGATTCCCGAAATCATCACCGTGGAAGTTGAACAGGTGCAGACGCAGCCCGTGTTTGACCTCAACCTCACCGAGATCCTTGATGAAATCAGACCAACGCGCGAGTTGACCCAGATCGTCGGCAACGCTCTTCGATAATAGAATGTGACCTCGATCACCACAGTCCATCACTCGTTGTGCGACATTGATTCCGCCGCCAGCGACGTTCATGTTGGTGTTGATATCCGCCATTCGATGGACCAGCCCACTATGAATCCCCATTCGCAATTCGAGCACGGGATCCGCTGTTAAAGCTTTACTGATCTCGATGGCGCACCGCAGCGGCGCTTCCGGATCCTGGAAGAATACGAGCGCCATACCATCGCCCGTCGGCAGGCGAATCAATGCTCCCGCAGCATGCGCGCGTTTTGTTTCGCTCGTTGCCAGCACAATCTCCTGAAGCTGTTTCAGTTGGCGTGTTTGTTCATCAATCAACAGCTTGGAGTAACCTACGATATCCATGAAAAGCACGTGCGCGGTCTGCAGCTCCGTATTCCTGGCGAGCTGGTGCTGTTTGCTGCTTAGCTGCGTAACTTCGCTATCTTCTAACAAAGCCTTCGCCAGCCTGTCACCAAACTCGCAAGCACGTTCATAACGATCCTGCGGTTTAAACGAGAGCGCTTTTAGCACGACATCGTTCGCAGCTTCCGTTAAAGACGGCCTGAGGTCGATAGGTTTGACTCGAACACCGGCACGTTGCAGTTCAAAAAGATTAAAGGCGGACTCGGGATTGATAGGTCTTTTGCCGGTCAACATTTCATACGCGATTACGCCAAGAGCGTAAATATCGCTTTGCGGAGTGATAGGCTGATCACTCAACTGCTCGGGCGACATATATGCAATCGTACCGACCGCTATGCCTTCTCCGGTGCTGAGGTTAACTATTGAGTTCTTAACCTTCGCCACACCGAAGTCTATTACTTTAACGTGTTCTTCATCGTCATTGACGATCTTCACCATGATGTTTTCCGGCTTGAGATCGCGATGCAGGATTCCGGCTTCATGCGCTGCAGTGAGTGCGTCGCCAATTTGACGGATGATCCGGGCGACTCTCAAAAATGGCATTCCCTCGGGTGACAGGAAGGATCGCAAGCTGCGGCCGTCGATGTATTGCATCACGATGTAAGGTCTACCAGAAGTTGTTTCACCACAATCGAAGAGTCCAACGACACTGGGATGATCGATGCGACTAAGAGCCTCAACCTCTTGTTCGAATCTCTTCCTGCTCCATTCGTTGGTGGCTTCTTCAAGACGCATTACCTTGACTACAACCTTGCGTGAAACCGCCTTCGTATCAGAGGCAAGATAGACCGTCCCAAAACCACCACGGCCTAACTTTTGTTCGATCAGATAACGACCGTCAAATGTCTCGCCAAGCAGCTCGTCAACGTCCAGTGTAGGAATCGCTTCCGGCTGGAGTGTCTCAGTATCACCGGTGATGTCGTCGAAGTGCGCCATAATCTATTGTGCGATCAAAAACTGCTTTACACCCATCTCTCGAGTATAAAAGACTCTTGGTCTTTGAACGTTTTGTTCGTCAGCTTCGACTTCAACAAGTTCCTTTCGTCCCCGCTGGCGCGACCGCCGTATTTCCGGAACACGCTGATCAGCGTAATCAAACCACTCTTTCAGGAATATGTTGCCATCCTTGTTTTCGTCGGCTGCGCGCTTCTTTAATCCCTCTTCCAATAATGCGAATGCCAGGTAGCTATGTTTAAGTGCGTCAGCTTCAAAGGCAACCTCCATACTTTGTGACGCGGTTAGTACGTACATGCCTTTCTCATAGGCAAGTTGAGCCAGTCCTTTTGTGTTCATTGGCCCACGACGCTTTTCATCTGATTCAAGTGCCTGACCTGAATAGCAGGCATCGATCACCACCAGCAGTTGGTCGGCCTCGAGCGGTTGCAGGGCATTCACAAGCTCTTCATCCGATATGCTGTGGTTGATGATTGTTGTTAATCCCGCGACATCGTGCACCAGTTGATTTCCTTTGTAGCCCAGGTCGTGAGGGACCAAATAGAACCGATCTCTCAAAGCCATACCGTGTCCTGAGAAATAGATAACAACAGCATCTTCGGGTTGAGCCGGATTGAGAGTTGAGATGATCTTCGGTGCATCTGCTGGCAGTGGTCCAGTATTACTGCCGGCCAATCGCGCCAGAGCCAGTAAGATGTTCTTCTTCGTGGCCTCCGCATTTGTTAAGGGGACAGTGACGATTGGGTTATACCGACCGAGCCGTTTTTGTTGGGCCTCGAGCTGCGCGCCCATCTCGGTAGCGTCCGAGACAGAATATTTAAGGTTGTAGCGTGGGTTCTCGTACTGTTCGATGCCAATGACGAGGATGTGAGCGGCGCCCCCGCGCTTGAGAGTATCCGGTCCAGTCACGATGGACGTCGCGTCGAGACTCTTGATGTTGTCATGGTTGAAGGCGTAGGCTGAGATTCGATTTTCCCCGGCAACGATTTGGACCGTCGTTCGCAGCGTCCGGGTGTTGCCAGTTTGCAGCAAGTCTCCCGCCCACTTCTTTACCAGTAGACCATTGCGAAAGAGCCTTAAGTCTTTTGCTCCGCCTTCAGTAGAATGATTTTTGTCCGGTGGAACCCCTGTAACTTCAATTTCAATATCGATGTTTCGGGTAATGGCGGCTTGATTGGGGACTTTCAAATCGACGCGTGGCTGCCGGCGGTCCCTCTGAACAATATCAGAAGGTGCTTTAGGATCTTTGTTGGCGAAGATTTCGGCGAGCACACCCGGGCAATAATATTCATAGAAAAAGGATTCAACGGGCAACACGTTAAAAGTTAATCCTTCAAACCGCCAGAGCATCAGGTTCCACGATTCGGGAGATCCATCGAAGAGTCCATCCGGTGTTGCGACCAGCCAGTCGTCACTAATCGGCATCGAAACGAGGGTGGCTTTAAGTGCGGCTGAGGCTGAATCCCAAATGGTTATGCTTCCATCATCGTTAGCACACGCGATAAACCTTCCGTCTCTCGTGTAAGCGAGACTGGAAATGCTGCCGGTGTTTCCCTTTAACTGTGGTCCAGCTTTTCCTGATTGTAGATCCCATAAATTCACGTTGCGATCGTCGCTTCCTGAAGCGAGCATGGTGCTACTCGGATTGAATGCGATGGTCCAGACTTGTCCGGCATGTCCAGTAAAGGTCTTGATTGGGACTGGATCGGATATTCGCCATAGCCTTACAGTCGCATCGGCATTCGCTGCGGCGAGCAGTTGTCCATCAGGACTCACTGATATGGCATTAACTTCAGCAGTTTGATTGTCGAAAGTTGAGATTGCTGCGCCACTGTTGACGCTCCACAGGCGGATAGTTTTGTCGCGACTAGCGGAGATCAGTTTGTTGCCCGACTCAATGAATGCGAGACTCGTAATCTCTTCCGAGTGGCCGGTGAAAAAGCGGACACGCTTGCTCTCGAGGTTCCAGATCTCGACTTTATTATCAATGCCTCCCGCGGCAAGAGATTTTCCGTCCGGACTAAAAGCCACTGTGTTTATACCGCCGCCCTGTCTGGGAAGGGTGTAAGCCAGATGAGCAGTTGAGATATCCCAAACTTTTATCGCGCCGCTATTGCTACCGGCGGCGAGCAATTGATTATCAGGGCTGAAGGCGACAGTGTTCACATAACCCATATCACCCGATAGTCTCGATAATTCTCGTCCGGTTGCTATCTGCCAAATTCTGATTGCCGAATCGTTCGCAGCAGCCGCGAACCAACGCCCGTCGCTGCTAAAGGCCACCGAATTAACTCCGGTGACGTGATTCTCCAATGTGCTGACAACCTTCCCAGTCGTCGTGCTTCTTAGACTCAGAGTTCTTTCACCAACTCCAAAAGCAAGCAGGGAAGCATCACTGCTGAACGACGCGAACACAGTTGCCTGGGCATCACGCTCACCGGCAAAGGCAGATTTTTTCTGACCATTACTCGGGTCCCAGGATTCGAGCCCACCATCGGAGTGAAGGGCGATGAGAGATCCTTCCAAACCAAACGAAAGCGCATTCACCCTTGATGAGTTGCTCTTTAAAGCAAACTGTTCGCGATCGGAGTCACGACGCCAAACCAACACAGTGCCGTCAACACTTCCCGAGGCGATTAAGTTGCCGTCAGCGCTGAAGGCAATGGAGGTTACCCCCGCGCTGTGTCGTCGAAGGGGGCGCGGGTCCTTCCACTTTTTAACGTCCCACAATCTGACTTCTTTGCCCGCGGACGATGCCAGAAAGTCGCCACTCTTGCTGAGAGTAAGAACGTTCACTTCGTCCGGTTGGTTATCCAAAGACTGCAACTGTTTGCCGGTAGCCGGATTCCAAAGGCGAATTGATTTGTCAGAGCTACCAGAGACCAGCCACTCGCCACCGGGACTAAAGGCGAGTGAATTGATCGGACCAGTGTGTCCGGTCAAGGTGAAAGTCTCCGTACCTTTAGCAACGTTCCAAACTTTAATGGTGCGATCGTTACTTCCCGACGCCAGCCATTCTCCATTTGCACTGATGGCGACGGATCGAATCGGCCCATTGTGACCAGCGAGAGTCCGCAAGTGTCTTCCCGAAGGCAACTGCCAAATGACGATTGAGTTATCGGCTGCTCCGGAGGCGACCCAGGCGCCGTCCGGCGCAAACGCCGCGCAGGTTACACCCTGCGAATGTCCGAGCTGTAGCACGAGCTCGGGACGATTTTGTGAAACCGTGATCGCAGTGGTCTTGCCCTTCGTTGAAAACAGAGCCAGCGATGCCACGGATGCCAAGAACACCAGCCCCAATGTTCTGAATGTGTTTACCTTGACGAGCAAAAGCATTATTTAATGCGAATAGTGCCGAAATTGCTCACCAGACCGCTAGCTCTGATTTCGATGGCGCAAGGGCCTGAAGCTAACGTATCAGGCAAGCGGAAAGTAACCTGGCTGAATTCGAGGTCGGACAAAAGCCGCTGATCTAAAGCCGGTAGATCAAAAGCCTGCCCTTGAGCATCGATCAGATGCACCGTTGTTGGTGCGCCAGGCAACAGATTTCTCACCAACACCACCACGCGCGTGTTCTTGTCCACACCCAGAAGCAGGTTGCCCGGACTCACCAGCGGAAACGGATCGCGCAGCATAAGCAGTGCATCCAATGCCGCCACTTGCGTTGTCGGAGTTTGCGAGTCTTCCAGCAGCAACTCGAGTTGCTGGACCGTGGCGCTCGCCAGCACAAATGGACTCAGTGAGCTAACTGTCGCGCAGATCGTCTTCGTCGCAAAGTTCTGACTCGAAGTGCGATCTTGTAAAACGCCGCTCTCACCGTGCAGGATACGCAGATGACCAAACACCGTGGCGTCCGTTACGGACGGCACATTGAAACAAACTGAAATCGGTGGTTGGACCACCGCCGTGGTGGAGATGTCGAACGCGGTGCTATCTCCGGTTAGCTGGAAGCCGCTCGGCAGTTGTCCGGCCTCGGCGGGACTGATCGGCATGATCGTGGTGGTCCCCGCGGTCGTGACGTTACTGAAATTGACTGTGACGCCATTCAACTGCACTGACACGTTCTGACCGGCCGGCGTCTGTGCTGAGGTTGTGAGATAGACGGCCGTCATCGTGTGGTCGGCGTCGAGTGTCACTTCGGTGGACAGACTCTTAGCGACTTCCGCGCCATCCTTCAACCACTTCTGGAAAGTGTTGTTGCCGTTTGTGGCAGGTGCTGTCAGGGTGACCTTCTGATTGATATTGTAAGTGCGCGTAAACTGCGTGTCGCCATTTCCCTGATTATTCTTGTCGGCGGGTGTCACGGTGATATTGATGCCGCTTGCGGGATTGGAAGAAGCAACAGTCAGCGTGCGCGTCGGTGTGAGATAGACGGCCGTCATTGTCTGACTCGTGTCCATTGTGACACTGGTCGATAAGTTAGTCGAAAAGTCTGCCCCGTTTCTGAGCCACTTCTGAAAGTTATTGCCTCCGGCCGTTGGCGGAGCCGTCAACGTCACTTGCGTGCCCGGGTTGTAAACACGAGTCAGTGGTGTTGGTCCACCGCCGAGAAGGCCATTGTCAACCGGAGCGATTGCGATTACCACGCCGCTGCTCGGGTTTTGGGATGCAACAGTTAACGTTTGAGGTAGTGCGGTGGCGGTGAAGTCGGCGCCTTTTTTCGCCTCGTTCAGCGTCTTGTACTCGTAGAAATTGTTGGCCGGGTATATGTCGGCGCTAAATGTATAGACGGGACTTGAAGGAGTAACTTTGTAATCGCCATTCGTCGGTAACTCGATAAAGGAATAGTTACCGCCTTCTTTGGTTAGTACTGTTTCGCCGGAAATCTTTGTTCCGACCAGCGTCACGGGAATGTTGTCAACCCCGACCCCATTGACTTTTATTTGTCCTGCAATCGAGTAGGTTGGAGTTTGCGCGACAAAATTCGCATCCGGCTCGTCGAGCGTAAGAGGACCATAAGTTCGGCTCGCAAAGTCGAAGTTGAACAACTGAACACCTGGGGTAACGGTGTACTTTCCTCCTCTCATCAAGTTAGAAAAACTGAAGAAGCCATTTACATCCGTTACTTGTTGTCTCAAGGCGTCACCAGTAATGGTTACGGGGATGTTTGCGATACCGACTCCTCTGATATCGCTGACGCGCCCAGTAATAGTCTGTGGGGGACCCCAATGAAGAAGAATTGCGCCGGTACTTGCGAAGGATCCATCTATGGCCACATGATAAATTGTTCCCGTTAGCGCAAAGAACGTCACTTGGCCACTCCCCCCAACAACCTGAGAGAGGAAATCGACACTCCCGCCCGTATAGATAGCCAGCAGGGAGTTGAAGCTACTGTCATCAGTATAGAAGGTAACCGGGCCCGTAAAAGGAGCTGTCCATCGATACCACACCGAAGCGCCACCAGGATTTCCGGCATGGTTGGGCTCGCCTGTTTCCTTAGTTGCGCCTCGGTTTGTCCCGATAACACTGCCGGAGGATTGGCTAATCGGTATTGCATTAGCGAAGAAATCATTTGAGCCAGGGCTACTCGCCTCCCAAGCAAGGAAAGTGGCGCCTCCAGATTGGCTATCAAGTGCGATCTGATAAGTTATACCTACCGAAGCGCTGAAGCTCACGGATCCCACTCCGCTTGCGATCGCTACGAGTTGATCGACTGGAGAACCCACATAAACGGCCACAGTGAAGGACGAGTCTGTCGAGAAAGTCATGTTTCCATTTCCCGGAGCGGTCCAACGGTACCAAACTGAATGTCCTCCGACTTGCCCTGCGTGGGCGGGTTCTCCGGTTTCCGACGTCGCACCAAGGTTGGCTGTGGATAGGAATCCTTGGACCCGCGATATGTCTGCGGAATTTTCGAAATTGTCATTCCCCGGTGGAGGTGAAGGCCCCGGGGTCAGAGGTAGGGACCAGCTTAAAGACCAAGAGCCCAAGGAAATCGGATCGGTCTTAGTAATGGTAATTGCATATCGACGTTGGGCGCTGACCGTAAACTGTATGGTGCTTGAATTGCACTGAATACCACCACCAAAGGTCCCGGGGCAACTGCCGGTATTTGAAGTAATTTGTGAGCCCAACGTGCCGTCTTTGTTAACCGAAAAGGCAGTTAACTGTGATGCGGACTCGACAGGTAGGGTGAAACCTGAAGGGCGGGAGAATTTAGAACTAGTAAACTGGGCTGAACCATCGTTTGGCGCAGTCCATAAAAACCATGCTGTTAGCCCCGGCGCGACGTCCGTACTCGAACCGCCGAAATTTCCAGAAATCAGCACAGGGTTTTCAAAAGTGTCGTGAAACACAAGAGTTGTTGGGAGCCACGCTAATACGACATCACTCCTGCCAGTACCTTTGGTATCAACTGCAATCTTATAGACTGTCCCTTGAACCGCTTCGAACGATGCGCGGCTCGTAAGGCCACCGGACGGGTTGGTGTCATCATCACTCTTTGTGAGTGGGTTAGGAGACTGTGAGATTTCCTGAAACGAGTTGCCAATGTAGATGGCAAGTAGCGTGTCATATGCACATGGAGTGGTTGACGAACAATTGATTCGGCTGCTAGTTGTATTGAAGGTAAAATTTCCACTACTTGGTGCGGTCCAGCGGAACCAAATCGAAGATCCTCCGGCATTGTCGGCGTGATTCGGTTCACTGGGTTCTTTCGTGGCCCCCGCGTTTGTTACCGTCACATTGCCAGAGGGACCACTAATTGGCTGCGCGTCCGCGAAATTGTCGTTCGACGGAGCAGGCAGAACATTCCAATTTAGAGTGATGTTTCCGGCCGTAGGAC
>JGI12363J15224_100076_pt1 | contig 23464 bp, 18 predicted proteins | sample ForSoiNitrogNN91_FD_15224 | JGI IMG/M metagenome (IMG submission 15224)
CATCTGCACGCGGAGCCGCGCATCGAGATTCGAGAGCGGCTCGTCCATCAAGTAGGCACGCGGCTCACGCACGATTGCACGCGCGAGAGCCACGCGTTGTCGTTCGCCGCCGGACAACTGCCGCGGTTTTCGTTCGAGCAAAGATTCGATTTCCAGCATCGCCGCAACGCGTTGTACTCGCGCCGCACGATCAGCTTTGGCTAGTTTCCTGACGCGCAATGGATAGCCGATGTTCTCAGCGATCGTCATGTGCGGGTAAAGCGCGTAGCTCTGAAACACCATCGCCAGATCGCGATGCTGCGTCGGCACGTCGTTGATACGCTCACCGTTGATCAGGATGTCGCCGGAGGTTGCTGTTTCGAGTCCGGCGAGCATCCGCAGAGTCGTCGTCTTGCCACATCCCGATGGACCAAGCAGCACGATGAACTCACCATCGCGTACCTCGAGCGAGAGATCGTCGACGACGCACGCGCCACCGAACGTCTTCGTCACGTTGCGAAATTCGATACCCATTTAACCTTTAACTGCTCCCATCGACAGCCCACGCACGAGATACTTCTGCAATGCGAGCGCGAACACCAGAATCGGAACGATTGCCACCGACGCCGCAGCGCTCATCACGCCCCACTTGATCTCATACTGCGTCACGCGTCCAGCGATTCCGACCGGCAACGTCATCGCTGCGTCAGTTTGCGTTAACACAAGCGCAAACAGAAACTCATTCCACGAAACGATCAAACAAAAGACGGCCGTGGCAGCGAGGCCCGGGGCGACGAGCGGCAACACGACACGCACGAGCGCGCCGAGACGCGAGTCGCCATCGACGAGCGCGGCTTCTTCAAGATCGCGTGGCAAGTCTGCAAAGAAACCGCGCATCATCCAGACCACGAACGGGAGATTAAATGCCGTGTAGACGATGATCAGCGCGGCGCGCGTGTTGAGCAGTTGCACGTCGCGCATCATGAGGAAGAGCGGAACCGCGGTGACGATCGCGGGAAACATTCGCGTCGAAAGAATCCACAACGAGAGCCGGCGATTGAGCTTTAGTGGCAAATCGAACCGCGCGAGCGCATAAGCCGCAAGCGTGCCGATGACGAGTGCGCACGCAGTCGAAGCGACGGCCACGATCGCGCTCGTCAGTAAGTATTGACCAAAGGAGCGCGTGACGAATGCGTCGTAGTAGTGTTCGAGTGTTGGCGTGAAGACGAACCACGACGGCGGGCTGGCGAAATGCTCCCCTTCCGTCTTGAATGAGATCGTGAGCATCCAATAAACCGGCGCGAGAGCAAACAGCAGCGCCAACAGCAAGATCACAAGACGCACAGAAGAACCAAAAGGCACATAAAATCTTTTTTGCGGTTTTTGTGCTTTTTGTGTACTAAGCATTTCTTCCCTGGAGGAGGCGAATGTATGTGGCGCTGATCACGTTCGTCAGTGCTAGCAACACGAACGACATCGCCGCCGCGTATCCAAAATCAAAAAACCGAAACGCCGCACGATAGATATAAAGACTGATCGTCTCCGTCGCAAAGCCTGGTCCACCTTCAGTCAGAATAAAGATCTGGTCAAACACGCGCAGCAGATCCATCGTGCGCAGCAGTAATACGATCAGGATCGACGGCTTCAGCAGCGGCAGTGTCACGTGCCAAAACGTCTGCCAACGGCTCGACCCATCGATCAGTGCCGCCTCGTAAGGCTCCTGCGGAATCGCCTGCAAACCCGCCAGCAATACGAGAAACACGAACGGAGTCCATTGCCAGACGTCGACTGCGATCACCGACAGCATCGCGAGCTTCGGCGACGCGGTCCAGGTTAAATTTTCAGTATTAACTCCAAACTGTTTCAGCGTTCCATTCACGGCGCCGAAGTTTGGATTGAGCATCAGTCGCCAAACAACACCGACGACGACAGTCGGCAACATCATCGGTACGAGCAGACTCGCGCGAAAGAAACCGCGCCCACGAATCTCATTATTGAGTAGGAGTGCGAGACCGAGTCCGAGCAGAAACTCGCACGTCAATGCCACGGCCGCGTAGACAAACGTGTGGCCCATCGCGGTCCAGAAGAATCCATCTGAGAAGAGGCGCGTGAAGTTTCCGAGCGTCCACGTGATTCCGGCGGCCGTTTCCTGTTGCAGACTGATCGTGACGGAATAGATGAGCGGGTAGATTGAAAGCGCGAGAAGCACCGCGAGCGCCGGCGCGAGAAAGAGTGCGGGCAGCAACAGCTCGCGCTTATTTTGCGCGTTGAAGAATCTTCTCGATCTCGGCATTCGCCTGATTCATCGCTTCGGCAGCCGGCAACTCGCCGCTGTTTGCTTTCGAAAGAAAGATGCCGAAGGCGTTTTCAATTTCGTTCCAGTAAGGCGTGCGCGGGCGCGGTCTCGAACTCTCCAGCGAACGCAACTGCGCCGGGTAAGCGGGATTCTTTGCGACCAGCTCAGCATCTTTGAAAAGCGAGCGGCGCGTCGGTGGATTGCCTCGCCGGGTTGACACTTTCATCTGCTCGGGGGCGGTGGCCCAAAGTAAAAAGTCCATCGCTTCTTCCGCATTCTTCGAATAGCGCGGGATCGCGATCAGCCAGTTACCAATTTCAGCCTGGCCGGGTTTCTTCGCACCAGGCAGCGTCGTGAATTCCATCCTCCCGATCACCTTCGAGCGCGACGGGTCGCTGAATGGACTGATCCACACGGGCCAGTTAATCGACATCGCCGCCGTGCCTTGCAACAGGTGTGCAGCAACTTCGTCGGCATTGAAACTCGCGTAACCCGGTGGCGAATATTTACCGAGCTCGAGCATGAATTGCAGCGCTGCAATTCCTTCAGGACTATTCACCGCAGGCTTTCCACTCGCGTCAAACATCTCACCGCCGAAGGCCCAGAAGATGGGCATGAAGTCGGCAACGGCGGCGTTGCCCTGCGCGGCGCGCATGACGTAACCGTAGACCTTCGAGCCGTTCGCGCCTGCGGTTTCTTTCTCGTGGATTGTTTTGGCTGCCGCGAGCACGTCGTCCCAGGTCGCCGGCGGTTTCAAAGAATATTTCTCAAAAAGATCTTTGCGATAAAAAAATAATTGCGAGTTGCCGACGTAAGGCAGAGCGTAGAGTGCGCCCGTTTGAAATGGATGTCGACAGACGTTCAGCGACGCCTCGACAAAGTCGGGATCCGGGCCGGATTGCCCCCGTTTTTGCAGTAAAGGCGTCAGCTCGGTCAGCACGTTTTCATTTGCGAACCGCGGAAACCAGGGGTCGTCGAGCATGATCAGATCGTAGGTGCCCGTGTGAGATTTGAGATCTATTAATTCTTTCTCAAAAAGATTTGCATAAGGAAATTGCGCGATCTCGATGTGCGTGCCGGTCTTCGCCTCGTAGTCGCGAGCGGCCTGTTTGAGCGCCTCGCCTTCCGCGCCTGAGATCACGGCCACTGTGAGTTGTTTTCGCGACGGGTGACCAGTACAGCTAACGGCGCAGGTAACGGCCAGCAGTAAGAGCAGCGTCAATAGTAGTATGCGCATATTGTCGGCACAGATTAACACTGATGGGCTCGATCAGAACTGATAATATCGGTCTATGCGACAAATCGTAACGACTGCAAACGGCGACATTAACGTACTCAAGGTCCAGGAGAAGCCGGATCCCACACCGCGCGACGACGAGGTCGTGATTCGCGTGCGCGCTGCCGGGTTGAACTTCGCAGACATTCTCGCGCGCCAGGGTTTGTATCCGGATGGACCGCCGAAACCGTGTGTGATGGGTTACGAGGTCAGCGGCGTCGTCGAGAGTGTGGGCAAAGATGTGAACAAGTCGTTCGTCGGTAAATCCGTTATGGCGCTGACGCGTTTCGGTGGGCAGTCGGAGATGATCGCGGTGAAGGCGACGCAGATGTTTGAGAAGCCTGAGCAGTTGGCGTTCGAACAGGCGGCGGCGATTCCGGTGAACTACCTGACTGCATATGCGTTGCTCGTCGTGATGGGCTCGTTGCATGAGGGCGAATCGGTCTTGATTCACAATGCCGGCGGCGGCGTTGGACTCGCAGCGCTCGACATCGCGAAGAAGATCGGCGCAGTGACTTACGGCACGGCGAGCGCCGGGAAACACAAGTTTCTGAGCGAGCGCGGGTTGGACCATCCGATCGACTATCGCAAGCAGGATTGGCAGCCGCAGTTGATGCAGCTCACGAACGGTCGCGGTGTCGATCTGATCATGGATCCGATTGGCGGCGCGCATTGGAAGAAGAGTTACAACGCGTTGCGGCACACCGGACGTTTGGGGATGTTCGGCGTTTCCACTGCCTCGGCGAATGGGATTTCAGGCAAGCTGAAGATGTTGAAGGCTGTGGTTCAGATGCCGCGGTTTCATCCCCTCGGTTTATTGAACAAGAATCGCGGCGTGTTCGGGTTGAACCTGGGCCACATGTGGCACGAGCCTGAGAAGGTTGCGTTGTGGATGCGCGACATTCTGCGCGGTGTTGAGGAAGAGTGGATCAACCCGCACGTGGACCAGGCTTTCTCGTTCGACGATGTCGGCAAGGCGCACCGGCGGCTCGAAGAGCGAAAGAATATCGGGAAGGTCGTGTTAGTTCCTTAAAACTCTCTTGGAGAACAAGTCAGGAAGAGGGGCTTGCCCCCGCCGCTGCTTGGATTGGATGAGCGGGGGCAAGCCCCTCTTCCTGACTTGGTCTTTTCGAGAGAGGCGTTACGTATCCTCTGATCTGCGTTTCGCGAGGAAGAACGAGAGCACTGTGGAATAGATCAACCCGAAGAGCAGTGCGCCGAGAAACAGGCCGAGAAATGCGCTGAGGACGATGCGCGACAGCGGTGCGTTCGCGGCGCCGGGTTCACTCGCCAGCCATTTCGTGCCGACGATGACGAGCACGATGACGAAGAAGATCGAGGCGGTGAGTCCGTAGACGAAGGAGATCGCGACGCCGGTCTTCAGTCCTTCTTTGAAGTACGGTCGATCGCCTTTCGCGTGTTCGAGTGCTTTCAGTCCGAGATAGATCATCGCAAACTGGAGGACGTTGAAAAAGATCGGGCCGCCGAGCGTGTGGACGATCGATAGTGGGTTGGTAATGAGCGAGCGCGTGATCAGCACCCACGCGATCACGCCGAGCGTGATCAGCAGTCCGTATTTGATTGGTATTTTCATAAGTGGTCAAAGAAAAGTTTCGCGCAAAGGCGCAACGAGCGCAAAGACGCAAAGGCCGGTTAAATGCTTCGGGCGCGTCCGGGTCTTTGACCCGCCTGTGCGCCTTTGCGTGAAAACTTTTTCGAGCATCGTTATTCCCATGCTGGTTTGTCGTCCCAGTAAGGCGCCCAGGCGAGGGTCAATACTTTCACTGCGATGTTTGCTTTAGTTGGTTTGAGACTGACTTTCTCGAGCTGCTCTGTTTGTGGATCGAGCGACTGTTCGAGGGCTTTGGTCTCGGCCTGGAAGTCAGCTTCGAGATCTGCGCGCTTCTGCGAGAGCGCTTCGACATTGTCCTGAGCGCGCTCGACGTCCTGCGCTTCTTTCATCGAACGACCAACACCACGCGCCGCGGTCGTGGCCCTGCCGAGTGTCGACATGCTCGTTCGCTTTCGACCTAAAAACGACGACAGCAAGGTCGCGCCAAACGAGATCGCCGTCTGCATTTTCTGTCCCTTCGCCTGTTCCGACTCGCGCTCGACCGCCTGCTCCGCACGACGCTTTCGATCTTCCAATACTTCAAACTTCGGCGCATACTTCTGCCTCAACTTCTCGACTGCCTCGTCCCGTTGTTCACGCGCGAGCTGCTGCAAGCGCACGCGAAAGTCGCGCTCACTCTCGCCGGGATTCGAGACGATCTCCAACGCCGGACTTTCCATCAATTCGAGTCGCTGGTTTCGATAGACCCAGCTCGCGAGATCCTTGCGCCAACTCGCGTAGCTCTTAGCTTTCGTCGCTTCACTCGGCACTTCAGTGAACTGCGCTCCGGCTTCCGGCTCAGATTCGAGATCCTCCACCGGCAGATCGATCGCCGTTGCCTGGCCCCAATCGAGACCGGCTGGTCCATCCACAAACGCCGCGAGTAAACTCAACTGCTGTGTCATTTCGATTGTCTTCGAATCGCTGTAGCGAACTTCCGCCGTTCCGAGCAGCATTGGATGATACGTGAGCGTTGCTCCCGCGGCGCCGGACGAGCGAACGGGAATGTAATACTGGCTCACATCGGGCGGCAGTATTGCTCGTTCCGTTTTCCCCTGCGCACTCGCAACGGGCGCAGACGCAGAGACCGTTGCGGCAGGTTGCGGCGCCGCCGTCGCTTTCAAAGGATCCATCAATAGCTTGATTTGCGCGCGTGTCAGTGGTCCACGCAGGTACGACAACGCCCACCGCGTTTCGAAAATCTCAGGCGCATCGTCGTGTACGTTGTTCAGCAGAAAGATGCGCTTATCGAGCCCGGCGAGCAGTTGCTCCATCGCCTGCTTGTCAAACTTCTGACCCGTGCCCGCCGCGATACCTTCGAGCCCTTCCAGCACGCGCGCCTTGTCACGCTCTGTTTGCAAGCGACCGATGAACCACGTGCCGGTGTTTGCGAGTCCTTTGTAATCGAGATCGACCGGGTTCTGCGTTGCAAGCACGACACCCAACCCGAACGCGCGTCCCTGCTTCAACAAGGTCAGCAGCGGCAACTTCGACGGCGGATTTGCAACTGGCGGAAAGTAGCCGAAGATCTCGTCCATGTAGAGAATCGCGCGCAGGCTCGACGTGCCCGATTGCGTTCGCATCCAGCCGAGCACCTGGTTTAGCAGCAGCGACACGAAGAACATGCGCTCCGCGTCGGAAAGATGCGCGATCGAGAAGATCGAGTGACGCGGCTTGCCCGATTCGGTGTGAAGAAACTTCGCGACGTCGAGCGACTCACCTTCCATCCAGCTCGCAAACGACGGCGACGCGAGCAGGTGATTCAATGACATCGCGAGCTCGAAGCGCGCGTCAGCAGGGAAGTAGGAATCGAGCTCCATCACTCCGATTTTCGTTACGGGCGGCGTCTGCACTTTTTGAATCAGGCCCGCGATGTCGAGATCTTTTCCGGCGGACCACTCGTGATTCAGGATGTTTGAAAGAAGAATGTGCTCGCGACTACGAACTGGATCGGCGTCGATGCCGATGAGCGCGAGCAGACTCGTGACGGTCGTGTTAATGCGTTCGGCGAGTGCTTCATTGTCTTGCCTGATGGTTTCTGGTGGCGCGACGAATGATTTGAGAATCGAGACAGGCAGTCCGGCGTTGCTGCCCGGCGTGTAGATGCGGAAGTCGGCGGCGTCCTTCAGGCGCTTGATGCGCTCGCCGTCTTCGCCCCACTTCGCGAGTCCTTCTTTCCAGAGCTGCGCCTGTTGTGCGGCGTCGACGCCTTCCTCGACCCACGGCGCGAAGTCTTCCGGTGCGAGATTCGGAAACGTCAACAGCAAGTTACACAGATCACCCTTCGGATCGATGATGATCGCGGGTATTCCATCGATCGCGGCTTCTTCGAGTAGGTTGATGCAGAGTCCGGTCTTGCCACTGCCGGTCATGCCGACACAGACCGCGTGCGTTACGAGATCTTTCGAATCGTAGAGCAGCAGATCGTCGTTTGCTTTCGACTTGCCCAGATAAAAGACACCCAGCTTTTCGAATGATGATTCCATTGATAAAAACCCTTCTTAGCCACAAAAAGGCACAAAAAATCGCAAAAAGATTATGTGTCGTTTGTGCCTTTTTGTGTACGAACTGCAAATAAGCGAGACTCGCCGCAACCAACAAGATTATGAATCCCGCGATCGTCGAAACTGATCCCGGAACCGGCGACGAGATCTTTTACCGTACTGGAAACCAATACCTCGCCCGGCTCAGCTTCGTTTGCGACGCACACACACATCTGCGTCGCGGCGCCGGCAACCTGCCCGTCAACGATCTCACACTCGCCGGTGTGTAGACCGGTACACGTCTGAACGCCCAATCGCGAAGTGTATTCCGTGATCGCATTCGCACAACGAATCGCGCGAGCGGGCCCGTCGAAGATCGCCAGTAAACGATTCTCCAGAATGTCGACCTCGCGCCCGCGAAACCATTCGATCTCTTTCGTGATGTGCGCGTGCAAACGTCGCCACCATTCCGCCCAGCGCTCTGGTCCAAGATTTTGCACGCGTTCTTTTATACCAACGAGCCGCGCCACCAGCACCGTCGCGAGCACCGTGTCAGGCTCGATCGGGTGTCGCACGCCGGTGAGAAACTCTTCCACTTCATCGAGTATCGCATCCTGATCGCCGACAAACGGCAAGTGATCATTACCCGGAAGCTCGACAAACTTCGCACCCGGAATCCGCTGCGCCACAAAACGTCCCTCTTCAACCTTCAAACACTGATCGTCTGAACGATGAATCACGAGCGACGGCACGCGTATCGACGGCAACACATTCCGCACGTCGATCTCAGCGTTCATCTGCGTCAACGCCACAGCCGCGCCCGGACTCGCGCCCATTCTCAAATACGTGGCCCACCAGTCGCGAAACTCCGGATCGTCCGCCACACTCGGCGCGCGCTCGTCGATACCGACTGGTCCACCCCACTGCTCGCGCATCACTTCGAAAAAGTGTTCACGTTGTTCGAGCGTCGGTCCCCACGGATATTCCGCATCACGAATCCGCTTAGCGTATGTGCCAATCATCACGAGCGCCAGCGTTTTCTCAGGATACGTCGCCGCGAAAAGACTGCACATTGGACCACCTTCCGACACGCCAATCAACGCAGCGTGCTCCGAACCCACCGCATCCATCACCGCGCGCACGTCGTCCATACGCTGCTCGAGTGTAGGCAGTTGATTGATGGGAACGCGATCGGAAAGGCCCGTGCCTCGTTTGTCAAAAAGTATCAGACGCGAGAACGACGCGAGTCGCAGCAGGAAGCGCGCGAAGCTCGGCTCGCGCCAGAAGTATTCGAGGTGTGAAACCCAGCCCATTACGAAAACGAGATCGAGCGGCGCGTCGCCGATCACCTGGTACGCGATGTTCACGTCGCCGCTGCGCGCGTACATCGTTTCCGGCGGTCGCTGTAGTGCAGGTTCGAGCTGCTTTGGTGTGACCGCACTCGGCGACACATCGATCACGCGAGGAGGATCTTCATCGTCACGCTCAACGACGATGCGCGCGCGCGTGCGCTCACGCACGATCACGCTCTCCTCTTCGCCGCCCGTCGCTCTCACGTCGCCGACAAAACGATAACCGCGCTTCGGCACAGTCTGAATATAGTCTTCGCGTTCATGCGTCTTGCCGAGCGCTTTTCGCAGTATGGAAATGTTCTGCGCAAGGTTGTTCTCCTCGACAAAACTGTCAGGCCACACCTGCTGCATCAACTCCTTCTTCGTCATCACGTGACTGGAGTTTTCGAGCAGCACGAGCAAAGTATCGAAGACTTTCGGCGTGAGCGACATCTCGCGATTGTCTTTGAAGAGCAGCCGCTCGGTTACGTCAACTCGAAAGTTGTCAAATAGATAGGAGCGTCCGGGCCGGTTCATCATGGCTTTCAAAACTCTTTGAGAACAATCTCACGGGCATTTCAGAATTCTCTAAATACGAGACGTGCCTGCCGCTCGTATCTTCCACGCACTCACACCCCGACAAACTTGAGCCGAGATTATTTAGGAGGAGTTGCAATGAATACAAGTTCGAAGCGCCAGGCTGATGCTCAGAGCCGCCATGCCGTGGTGCTCGGGGGAAGTCTGGCGGGGCTTTTGGCCGCGCAAGTTTTATCCGATCACTTTGACGAAGTCACGCTAATTGAACGCGATATGGCGAATGAGATCGCGTAGTACACACGCAACGGAATCAGTTGCCGTCCGTCATGTACTCCTGCGCGCCTGCAGCATGATGATTCCGCCAGCGGCGCTCCTTCACCCACGCATCTTATTGCGCGTACTGGTCCATGCAACGAAGGGAAAGGAGGCTGCATGAGAACGCGGACCGAAATCATCGTCGAGAGAGACAGGTGGGTGGTCGTCAATAGGCGCACGAGAACCGTTTGGTGTCGTGACTGCTCACGTCAGGTGGAGATGTTGAGCATCGACGATGCGGCGATCCTGGCGCGCGTAAGCTCTCGCACGATCTTTCAGTGGGCTGAATCCGGTGTCGTGCATTCAACCGAAACCTCAGACGGATTGCTATTGATCTGCCCCAACTCCTTAAACCTCTGATCCGCGTTAATCCTGCTTTATTCCGTGTTATTTGTGTTAACTGTATTTCCCCCAACCCACACAGTCTTGATGTTCACGAACTCGCGGATGCCAAACTCCGCGAGTTCGCGTCCATAACCGGAGTTCTTGACACCGCCAAACGGCAGGCGCGGATCCGATGCGACCATGCCGTTGATGAAGACTGATCCGGCTTCAAGCTCTTCGATGAACTGCGCTTGTTCGCGCGCGTCGTTGGTCCATGCCGATGATCCCAAACCAAACTGCGTTGCATTCGCAATCCGGATCGCTTCATCGATATTCGACGCACGGAAGAGCGTGGCCACCGGTCCGAAGATCTCTTCGCACGACACCGGCGCATTGACGTCGAGATCGACCAGCACGGTCGGCTCGTAGTAATTGCCGGGACGATCGATCTTCTTTCCGCCGGTCAGCACGCGTGCGCCCGTCGCGACTGCGCGTTTCACCTGCTCGTCGAGATCGTTGACGATCTGTGGCGTTGCGAGTGGTCCGATGTCTGTCGATTCTTCCATTGGATCGCCGATCTTCAACGCTTGCATCTCTTCAACAAATCGCCGCTCAAACTCATTGTAGATCTCAATAGCAACGATGAACCGCTTCGCCGCAATGCACGATTGCCCGTTGTTGATTGTGCGGGCTTTAACGCCGGTTTTCACAGCTTCGTCGAGATTTGCTGACGGCATCACGATGAACGGATCGCTGCCGCCGAGTTCCAGCACCGTCTTCTTGATCTGCTTTCCCGCGATTGCGGCGACGCTGCGACCAGCGGGCTCGCTGCCGGTCAACGTCGCTGCCACAACGCGTCGATCGTTAAGAATTCCCTCAACCGTATCAGACCCAACTAACAGAGTTTGAAACGCACCATTCGGAAACCCCGCGCGCACGAAGATATCTTCGATCGCGAGCGCGCACTGCGGCACGTTCGACGCATGCTTCAGCAGCCCGACATTGCCGGCCATCAGTGCAGGCGCCGCAAAGCGAAGCACTTGCCAGAACGGAAAATTCCACGGCATCACCGCGAGCACCGGACCGAGCGGCTCAAAACGTACATAACTTTTTTGCGCGTTCGTTTCCACGATCTGATCGGCAAGGTGTTGCTGCGCGTTTTCAGCGTAATAGCGACAGACCCACGCGCACTTTTCCGCCTCGGCAATCGCAGCTTTGATCGGCTTTCCCATCTCCGCCGTCATCATCTTTCCGAGTGCTTGTTTATCTTTTTCGAGAATTTCAGCAGCGCGTTGCATCCACGCAGCGCGCTCGCTCATTGACGTGTGTCGATAACTGCGAAACGTATCAGCGGCGAGCTGGAGCTTTTCCTCGATCTGCGCTGCCGTCAGCGCTTCGAAATTTTTCAGAGTTTTCCCGGTGCTTGGATTGATTGAATTTATTGCCATGTGCCGATTATACGTATAATCCACGTTATGCCCGAGAAACCAAAACTCGACCGCTTCGGCGTGGCTGCCGCGCTCCAGGAGATTGCGCAGCTCATGGATCTGAAAGGCGGGCAGTTTCGCTTTAAAGCAAAAGCGTACAACGCCGGCGCACGCGCGATTCAAGGCGTCGCGGATCTCGATCGACTCGTCAAAGAAGATCGTCTCACCACCCTCCCGCGCATCGGCGACGCACTCGCATCACAGATCAAACAACTCTACCTGACGGGCGAGTCTTCAGTTCTGAACGGTCTGAGACACGAGTTTCCGAAAGGCGTGATCGAGCTCTCATCAGTGCCGGGATTGAGCGTCGAGAAGATCAAACAACTCGATGAGGCAGGCATCAGCTCGATCGCACAGCTCAAAGACGCCGCCGAAACCGGACGTCTCGAAACACTGAAAGGCTTTGGTCCAAAGACCGCGCAGCGCCTGCTCACTCAACTCGCAAATCCCGTGCAAAAACCCAAGCGTCGACTGCACCTGCATCAAGCCTGGAGCACGGCCGATCAATGCATCGAATATCTGAAAGCGATCGATGGTGTGGTTGAAGTTAGTGTGGCCGGCTCATTGCGGCGCTGGGAAGAAACGATCGGCGTCATCGATATCGTGGCGAGTGCGAAAGATCCGGCGGCAGTTGTCGAGAAGTTTCAGGAGTTTCCACTCGTGCTGTCGAGCCAGCTTGATGGTCAAAATTCGTGTATCGCGCATTTTGCTGATGGCGCCCAGGTTTGGTTGACGGTCGTGCCACCGGAAGAGTTTGGCATCACACTCTTCGTCAAGACCGGCTCGCAGGCGCATATCGAAAAGATCAAGGACTACGCCGAACAAAAGAAACTCAACTTCGCACGCCTGCCGCGTACTGAAGAACAACTCTACAAGCGTTTAGGCATGGCTTACATCACGCCGGAGTTGCGTGAAGACGTGGGCGAGATCGAAGCTGCACTGGCGAATAAACTGCCGGAAGATCTCGTGACTGAAGCCGACATCAAAGGCATGGTCCATTGTCACACGACTTATTCAGACGGTATCCACACGCTCGAAGCGATGGTGCGTGGCGCTGAAGAGATGGGCATGAAGTACATCACCATCACCGATCACTCGCCAACCGCGATTTATGCGAACGGCGTAAAATTGGATCGACTAAAACGGCAGTGGGAAGAGATTGATGAAGTGCAGGAGAAGGTGTCGATCAAGATCCTGCGCGGCACGGAGTCAGACATCGTTGCCAGTGGCAAGCTCGACTATCCCGATGCGGTGCTCGAAAAGTTTGACGTGATTGTGGCGAGCATCCATGCGCGTTACAAAATGGATGCGGAAAAGATGACCGAGCGCATCACGACCGCGATGCGCGAGCCAGTCTTTAAGATTTGGGGACACGCGCTCGGACGATTGCTGCAACGCCGCCCGCCGGTTGAGTGTGACGTCGAGCACATTCTCGACGTGATCGCAGAGTCGCGCGCAGCGATCGAGATCAATGGTGATCCTTATCGTCTCGACCTCGAGCCACGCTGGCTACGCGAGGCGCGCAAGCGAAAGATCAAATTTGTAGTCTCGACTGACGCGCACTCAGTCAAGGCAATGAACAACGTCAAATACGGTGTCGCGATGGCCCGCCGCGGCTGGATCACGCGCAAAGAAGTTCTCAACACACTCAACGCCGCCGCATTCGCCAAAGCCGTCAAACCGGGTACACAAAAAAGCACAAAAGACACAAAATGATCTTTGTGTGGCTGATTAGGGCGCTTTGGGCGAATTCAAAGGCGGAAGCTCACCACGTAGTCTCTTCAAACCAATTTGTGCACTTCCGCGGTAATAGTCGTTTTGATCATTGGCTGTGAGACGCATAATCTCGTCATAGGCTTTCTTTGCCTCGTCTTTCGCTCCTTTTAATTCCTGAATGTAACCTACGTTGAAATAATCCCGTGGCAGTACCTTTGTATCGCCGATGCTTAACGAATTGCTCAAGGCAGCTTGGAAAGCCATCAGCGCTTCGTCGTTTTTATTGAGATAGCGGTAACCCAAGCCTATAGTCCAATAGATGCTTGAGTATTCGTTCCGCTTCCCTAGTTGCTGGTAAAGCTTCAAGCCCTCGTCGAGATAAAATATGGATTTCTCATAGAAAGGCCGATTACTTGCTATTGGCAAAGCTCGAACGCGGCTGTAGTACCTTCGACCGAGCGCAGCTAAAAATTCTGCTTCTGCTTCGATTTGGCCGTTCTTATGAAATTCCGCCGCTCCCAGTTGATAGTAATGGACTTTCAGATCGCCTTCTTTCAAGCCATCTCCGATCGTTTTGTACGTACTTGCTGTACTCTCGACCTCGCCGTCGGCACGAAAGATCTCGGCGGCTTGCTCAAACCTGGTAGTTGCGAGATTTAACTGAGTTTGATCAGGTGGACCTTGATCATTTTGAGACCGGCTCATATAGAGTGAACCGAGTCTGATTAGAAGATCGCCGAATGCTTTCCGATTCTTCTTATATTGATTGGTGTCATGCCCATACTTTTTCAGAAGTTCCGGGTAGAGTTTGACCGATTCTTCAAAATACGTCGCGGAATTATTTCCCAGATTCTGGCACCCACCAATTTCCGAATCACGCTTTGTGTGCGGTGTGTTGTCTTCGGTGTTAGGCGAAGCGGGCTTTTCTGCTTTGAGCCCTTCTCCGATTTTGTTGAGTACTGCAATCCGCCGCTTCAAGTTACCGGCACGCTTGAAATTTTCCAGCGCCCCACAAAAACTGTCTCGCGTTGCCAAGGCTCGCTGTCTTTTCGCAAAGTCCTGGGCCTCCTGATCGTCAGCGCTAAGAAACCGGCTTTTCATGAGGTCGCCGACTTTATCGAGCGCGGTTCCGACACCATTCAACCCCGAGTCGCCACCAATTTCGCCATAGGCTTTGATTGCATGTGCATAATAATCAAGAGCTTTCGCTTGAGTTTTGGTCAAGCCGATACTGCTGAAGTATGCGTTGTCGGCTTGTTTACCGAGCAGCACTCGTTCTATCCAATTAGGATCAAAAAGCTCGTTCCAGTGCTCGCGCTGATCGGGATAGCTTTTCCCTACGGTTAAAAAAACATCGTCGGCAATCGTCAACATGTTGCCAAGCTCGGAGTAGGTGTAGGCGATTCCTTCTTTGTCGTTAATTTGCTTATAAGCTTCAACGGCGCCGTGGTAAGTTTTCTCAGCGTCTTCAACCTCACCGGCGTTTTGTTCATTGGCCGCCTGACGTCGTAACCTGTCTGCTTCGGCAGTTTGATCTGCCTTCTTGAGAGCGAGCACGACCTTGGCTTTTTCACCTTTCGCTATGTTCTCCTGCCTCTTCGCCTCTAGAGACGCGGTTACGGCTTCATCCTTCGCCGTTTCGGCATCATTTTTAAGCCTCACGGCCTCATCTTTAGCCTTATCCGCATTTTCCTTTGCCGTGATTAGACTGCGATTCAACTCCTCAAGAGCTTCGCTGCTTTTCTTCAGCGCATCCTTTTGTGCGTCAACTACCTTCTTCGCCTCTTTGGTATCGCGTTGAGCTTTAAGCGCCCACACGGCTGTAAAACTGACAAGCACCGAGAAGATCAGCAGTAGCAAAGCAAACACCCGTGTTCGCCGTATCTTGGAGGCTCGTGCTGCCGCCAGCTTTTGCGCTTGTTCCTTTTCAAGTTCCGCTTGTCGCTGCGCCCTCTCGAGATCCTCGCGCTCGCGTTTAGCTTGTTGGTCCTGCACGCGCTGGGCTTCAAGGGCATCATCGTTGCGCTTCTTTTCACTCTTCTGGAGAAAGTCTTCGGCGAGCTTGAATTCTTTGTGATAGCGGCGGCCCCACGCTTCAGTCGGCTTTCGCTTGGACCACCAGTTGAGCGCGAGCTGTAAGGCCGGATCGCTCAAGAGTGCCGCCTCTTTGGCCTCGTACCTCACAGCCTCGTTAGCCAGACGGAGATACGCATCTCTCGAAGTGACTTCTTCGTCCACCCACTTTCGCAGCGTGCCCCACTGTCGAATGAGACTCTCGTGTGAAATGTCGACCAGCGGATCGCGATCGGCTGACAGCATCAGGAAACAACGATTGTTGTCGCGAAATCGATCGATGAGTTTGAGCACGACTTCCTTTGAACCGGTGATTGCCGCGAGCTCGCTCAGGTGAGTCGGTCGACGGAGGCGACGTCCCTTGGCGTCCGTCGTGGTGAGCGCTTGAAACATTCGCTCGGCGATAACGCATTCGTCCTTTGACAGTCCTTTCATCGCATCATCAGCGTCTTTTGAGAGCGCTTCTGCAACGGTTCCGGCCGCGACGTAATGCGATAAGTCGAGGGCTCCTGCTTTGTTGATCTGCCATTTCTCCCACGTTCGCATCAGCGCATGCTGCATAATCGGCAACTGATCGCGCTCCTCTTCCATATCGTTAAGCACCCGATCCGTGAGCCTGTCGCTGATCGCAGCACCGTAGAACTGAACCGGATTCTCGATCGCTTGTTGTCGCTGCTGCCTGGTCAGCCGCGGCACGAGGTACTGGCTCTTGTTCATCGCTTCAGGAAGCCCGTAAAACGCGTCGCACTCGCCGAGAAAGTCGGAGCGCATCGTCATTACCACGTAAACCGGTATCGATTCCTGAACTACCAGATCGAGCATGATCGAGACGAGGTCTGTCGCTTCTTCGCGATGCTTCTCTCTGATCTGCTCGTTCAGTTTGTTTTGCTGCGAGTCAGTTTTTTCATCTTTGTCTTCGTAAGCAGCGAATCTGAATATCTCTTCGAACTGGTCCACGAGCAGCAGGAAATTCGTCCTTACGCCTTTCGTTTGCTCGTCAAGAAACTTAGTAACAGCACTCACGCCAAACAAACGGATATTTTCAACTAAAGCATCCAATGCGGCAGGCTGCGGGTTTTCCTCGAACGAATTCAAGAGTGCCGTCGCGAGATTTTGCAGCGGCGAGTTGCCGGGCTTCATGGTGATGATGTTCCAACGATCGACATTCCCGGCCACGAAACCAGCCTGTAGATTTGGAATCAGTCCGGCTCGAATTAACGACGACTTCCCGCATCCGGAGCTACCGACCACCGCCACGAAACGCGACGCATGCAGAATGCTCAGCAATTGTTTTGTCTGGTCGCGGCGTCCAAAGAACAACACCGCTTCTTTCGATTCGAACGGCCGCAAACCGACAAAAGGATTCTCCGGCAAAATCGTCGCGCCGAGGCGCACCGCATCAATTCCTTCAGCCGGCGAGCTCATCTGTGTGGCGTTTAAGAAAACAGGTTGTTCCATTGCTATCTCCTAGACGTATTTGTCCAAAAGGCCGGCTAGCATTTGCGGCGTGTAACAGAAAGCGACGGGGAAATTGACGCGCGGAATCTGAAAGACGCTGAGGTTGATCGGTCGTGGCGCTCCGCTGCCGTCGATCGATGGTGTGTAGATGCCGCAAAACTTCAGCGACGAGACAGCGACTTGCAAAGCGAAATTCAGTCGTTGACTTACCCAGTCTTCGGTTACATGACCAAGGCAGATAATCAGCACGCTGATGCCGGTGCGCAGATCTTCAAACTCGGTCATGCCTTTCTCCGGCTCGTCGGTGGCAGGATTGATCCAGAGTTTTAGTTTTCGTTTGAGAAAGACTTTGCTCAGCTCCGGCGCAAAGTCTTCATCCTTCTGATGGATGTCGAGCAGCGCAGCCTGCGGATTACCAAAACTGCTTCGCTGCTTGAGAATCGTTTCGATTTCATCCAAAACATCTTTCGCCATGAGGGTGGGTTGACTCTGGCGCAGGAACCGGTAACTCGCTCCATTGCGATTACCGTTCTCCAGATCGCGAATAAACGCGCCGTGCGGTGTCTCGGCGTCGATCTCGACTGTCTTCGGCACACAGACTAGTTGGCGCTTGCCCGCTGCGGCGGCCAAATCGAATTGCTTTTGGTAGTAGGTTGCGCCAGTGTCTCCCTCGATGATGTTGCCGCCGAAATCGTCGAACAGGTGAACAGCCAATCCACTGTTTGCAAGCTCATCGTTGACTCTCTTTTCATGCGCTGCGGCCGTGAACGGTGGCGGAATGTTTGTGACTACTTCAACGCCGCTTTGCTTCAATTCCTTCGCGAGCCGCTCGCGCTTCGCACTCAGCGAGCCTTCGGTATAGCCGAGGAAAACCTTGAAAAATCCTGACGCGCGCCTCGGCTCATCACGCGGCGGTAATTCCGTTACTGTCTTAAAAGTCCGCAACGTCGTCTCCAACTCATCGACGAGCTTCGTCATCTCCGTTTTGTAGGGCTCGGTGTCGGGCTGGAGCAGGTGACCGATTTGCTCTTTGCGGCTGGCGTCGTGAAAGCGGAAGCCGTTCATGCCCTGCATTTCAGGCAGCCATTCTTCGGGATCGATGTTCTGGAGGAGGACATTTACGAGGCGCGAGCGATTGCTGATCTTCAGGGTGTATGGATCGGTTTGGACCTTTTCGTGAAAAGAAGTGATTTCTTTGGCGCAGTAACTCTCGGGCGACAAATAGCCGCGCGAGGTCAGGGCGATAAAAATGCCTGAGTTTTCGATGGTTTTTTTGATTTCGTCGTTGAAGAACGTGCTGTCGCCGAGTTCTTCCTTGTCTCGCCAGATCTTGATTTCGCCCTTTCTCTCGAAGCGTTGAGAGAGTTCGTATGCAAGGCGCTCTACGAACTCGGTGACCCAGCCTTTGGGTTTGCCGGGTGGCACTTCGTCATTGAGCCAGGCGTAGCTGATAAAGATGTCGTTCTTGAACGGTAAGAAAGCCATAATCGTACCTTCCGGACTGCATAGAAGCGTGAGTTCAGAAACTTCCTACACAACTGCTCTATGGATAATGGTGAGAGGTAGGGAAAACGTTTCCGGGCGGGGCTCCTGGTTTTAGCCTGCGAAGCAGGCGAAAGCATCAAGCCTGGGGCGGCAAGCCCCAGGGTCGCAATGTAAACAGGCCGCGAGCCCGCGGAGCGGGCGACAGCGTGATATCGCTTAGGCTGTCGGCCGCTTCGCGGGCTCCCGCTTATTTGCATCATGATCCTGGGGCTTGCGCCCCAGGCTTTATGCTTTCGCCTGCTTCGCAGGCTGAAACCCGATCGCTGTCATCTTCGCTTCGCCTTCAGCGCGTCGCAGGTGGGTGGGCGGTTTGGGTTCCTGGTTTCGTAGTTTTTGATCTCCTGCTCGAATTTGAGCTTTGCTTTTGGGCGTTCGTCGTCACCAAATAACTGTGCGTTGCCGGGCTCCTGAGTCACACGCGCTCGCAGACGTTGTGCTGCGTCCAAGATCTTCGGGCGCAAGTCGCGATCTAGATCGATGACGTAGATCGCGGTTGTTTGGCGTGTCGGGACGAGCGTGCGAAAGGGAATCCCGGCGCGTTCGAGCTCGTTCGAGAGTGCGACGAGATTCCTGCGCGTGCGGGGCCGCAACGTGTAGAGATCCACTTTACCGCCAGCTTGCGGATGAAAATAAATGACGTACTTCTGCTCTGCATCGCGTCCCATCCGCGAGAGAACGTAACGAAGTGTCGCTTCGTCGCCTCTGACGCGCACCAACACTGAATGCTCAGCTCCATCACTCCACGATCCGAGCGCGCGAAAGGCTGTGATGCGCGTGCGCACAACGCAGCCGAGATTGACAGCCTTGTTAACGAGCTTCGCTTCATCGGCAGACTTCATACCGGCGATCGCCTGCTCGAGTTTCAAGTCAGTCTTCGTGTTCGGACTGACGAAGCCGTAGTTGAACGACTTCTGATCCGGTTGGGCCACGAGCGACGTGGTCCAACCAAGAAGCAGAACAATTAAAAATGATCGTGACGCCGAGATTCGATGTGTCATAGAATGAGCCAACCTTAATCCTCATCAAGGAGACAAATCAATGCGACCAAGAACCCTCACCGAGCTCGCCAATAATCCTGATCTGATCTCAGGCATTTACAATTACTGTGATCGTTGGTGTGAGCGGTGTCCTTTAACCTCACGTTGTCTGGTCTATGCGACCGAACAGGAAGACAACGATTCACCTGAAACTCGAGACAATCATAACGAAGCATTCTGGCGAAAACTCAACACGATTTTCCAGGAAACGCGCGAGATGATTGTCGAGTGGGCCACACAGGCCGGAGTCGATCTCAATGCGACGACGGAAGATGACGATGGCCGCTGTAAAAGAAAACGGCAGCTTGTCGACAATCATCCGTTGACGAAACTCGGTAAGAAGTATGCGAATACTGCGAGTGATTGGTTTCGCGAGTTTGACGCGGGCGTAGAGCTCAGTGATCCGGAAGATGCACGCGAAGTGATTCAGTGGTATCAGTATCAAATCGCTGTAAAGACGATGCGCGCGCTTTCCGGGCGCAAAGAAGAGATCGAGGATCCCGAAATCGTCGATTTTCCGAAGGATTCCGATGGATCTGCGAAGGTGGCGCTGATTGGGATCGATCGTTCGATTGCGGCCTGGCGGATGATGCAATTATCGTTGCCGGATCGCGTTGAATCGATCGTGCCGCTAATTTTGCAGCTCGATCGACTGCGGCGTCGATTGGAAACAAGTTTTCCACAGGCACGCTATTTCATCAGACCCGGGTTTGATTAAAAAAATCCGTTCTAAATCCGTGTAATCTGTGGTTAATTAATCGCGGATTACACGGATGAAACCGGATAGCTGCCTCTTTTGTCGAATTGTGTCTGGTGAGCTGCCGGCGACGATTGTTTACGAAGACGATAATTCAATCGCCTTTCTCGATCATCGTCCTTTGTTTCCCGGTCACACGTTATTAGTTCCGCGCGAACACGTCGAAACACTCGGCGAGTTGCCGGCAGAAATCGTCGGTCCTTATTTCGAAGCGGCGCAATTGTTATCGCGAGCAGTTGAATCAGCGATGGAAGCTGAAGGAACTTTTGTCGCGATGAATAATCGCGTCAGCCAGAGTGTTCCTCACTTGCACGTTCACGTTGTGCCGCGCAGAAAAAAAGACGGACTTAAAGGATTTTTCTGGCCGCGCACAAAATATAAAAGCGATGAAGAGATGGAAGAAGTTAAAAAGAAAATCGCTAATGCGGTAAAGAAAATAAAAATCAAAAAATAAAACACTCAAAAATTTGATCTAAAAACGTCTCAGGAGTATAAAGCACGTGTCGCGAGGGTTACGGCCTTCGAGACCGAGAAAGGGATCGGCAATCGTGGTGGTGACACCCGAGCGAGAGAAGAGACAGGCGGCTGTTGATTCTATTGACGCCCTAATCGGAACCGAAAGGTTCAGCTAGAGAAGGTTGCGAGACTTTCTCGAGCCATTCGAATAAAAACGAATGGCACCCGGAGGCAAGGACCCGCCAAAGGGAGCAAAGTGGTTCAACGTAAGTTGAGCTTCGTTGCCGGAGCGTAATCGGCGGTGGAGGAAAAGCCACCACAACAAAAACCTAACGGCACCGCGTTCTTCGGAACGCGAGGATTGTGAAAATAATTCGAGTGCTGACCGGGGATTGACTGACCGCCAGTTGGTCATCGGGATACAAATTGGCAGCTTGAGCGTGTACATGCTTGGGTTGCCATCCTAGAGGGAGCTTCGGCAAACTTTAGGAAAACGGATTGCGCTGCTTTCAGCTTGCTGGGAGCAGCGCTTTTCGTTTTAAATTCTCTGCGTAATCTCTGCGTCCTCTGCGCCTCTGTGGTTTAAAAGATATTTTCGTTTTCTTTACCGCAGAGGCGCAGAGGACGCAGAGACCTACGCAGAGAAATCCGCGGCGACTTTCTTCTCAACCTTGTGCGTGATAGATTACCGCCTTCCAAAAACGCAGAAAAATTTTTCTCCCCGGTATTGGTCCTACACTTAAGGAGGATTTGACCCAGATGAGTGAAGCACGATTGCAGGAAACTCCCGATCCCAAACCCGGCTCGTTTTGTTGGGTTGAGCTCGGAACATCCGATAACGAAGCCGCAAAAAATTTCTACACGCAACTTTTCGGTTGGGAAGCTGACGATCATCCGATGGGCCCAGACAGTGTCTACACAATTCTCAAGCTCGACGGCAAAGACGTTGGCGGTTTGTACAAATTAAGCCCTGATATGGTGGGCCAGGGCGTGCCACCAAACTGGATGAGCTACGTTGCCACCGCAAACGCAGACGAGACAACGGAAAAAGCAAAAGCCGCGGGCGCGACGATAATCAATGGCCCGTTCGATGTCGCGACGCTTGGACGGATGTCTGTCATCAAGGATCCGACAGGAGCAGTTTTTTCAATCTGGCAGTCGATGGACAACAAGGGTTCCACCGCGTGGGGTGTTCCCAACGCTCCTGTCTGGAACGAGCTCGGCACAAACAATACCCAAAACGCGGGCGAGTTTTATTCGAACGTGTTTGGCTGGACCAGGCAGATGTTCCCCGGCCCTGGCCCGATGGAATACACAGTCTTCAATAACGATGATAAGGGCGTCGGCGGTATGTACCAAATCATGCCTGAGATGGGACCCGTCCCGCCGCACTGGCTCGTCTACTTTGCCGTCGAGGATTGTGACGCCGCGGTTGAAAAAGCGTCGGGACTCGGCGCCAAGGTGTGCAAACCGGCCGAAGATATTCCCGGTGTCGGACGTTTTGCGATCCTGACCGATCCACAGGGCGCTGCGTTCGCCTTACTGAAACCGCAGCCGGCTCAATGAGAGGTCCATCCGCAGATTACGCAGACTCAGCAAAAACAATCTGTGTAATCTGTGGATGAAGTAATGAAAGCCCGTCTTGTTTGGTTAGTGCTGTGCGGAATCTGGGGCTCGACCTGGCTCTTCATCAAGCTGGGTCTTAAAGATCTGCCTCCATTCACTTTCGCCGCTATCAGATTCATCATCGCCGTCGCGATTGTTTTTTCAATCATCCGCATTCGCGGCCTCGCACTGCCGCGCGCTCGCGCCGACTGGATTCTGCTCGCAGTCACCGGAATCCTGTCGTTCGGATTCAACTACGGTCTCGTATTCTGGGGAGAGCAATACATCACGTCAGGACTCGCTGCGTTGTTACAAGCAACGACTCCCGCGTTCGGATTAGTCTTCGCACACTTCAACTTGCCCGGCGAGCGTTTGAGTTGGACCAGGATCGGCGGCGTGGTTCTTGGCGTGTGCGGCGTGGCCGTAGTTTTCTCAAACCAGCTCGCGGTCGCAGGCCGTCAGGCGTTAGCAGGTTGTGTCGCGCTGCTGCTCAGCTCGATCTTCGTCGCTTACTCGAACGTGCTCGTCAAGAAACACGGGAAGAACCTCAATCCCGCGATCATGACTGCGGGGCAGATGTTGTTTGGTTTGTTACTGCTGCTCGTTGCCAGTATCACGCTCGAAGACAATCCATTGCGTTATCACTGGACGGGGATGGCCGTGATCGCGTTGTTGTACCTGGCCATCGTCGGTTCCGTGATCGCTTTTCTGCTTTACTACTGGCTCATCCTCAACATGGACGTCACGAAGTCGATGTTGATTGCGTTAGTAACACCGGTCGTCGCGGTGATACTCGGCATGATTGTTTTGAACGAGGAGTTCGGCTGGCGCACACTCGCCGGCGGCGCCATGATCATACTTGGCATCGCCTTTATCGTCGTTCGAAAAAATCGGCATCAAGCCGTTCCGTCCGTGGCTAAAACATAAACTCGCGGATTTGCGCGGCGAGATAGGCCTCGATCGCGAATTCAACCAGTGGTGCTTCGTCTGCTGCGTAGTATTCGGAGAGACGACGCAATTGCGTGATCTGCGACGAGAGCAACCAGAAGCCACCGAACTCCGCACCGAATTGATTGTGTATTGCCAGCTCCAGCGCGGTACCGTGTACCACTCGCAGGTACTTCGCTGAAGCCCCGACCAGATTCACCGTGCAATCACCAAGTGCAAACCCAAGAAA
>JGI12363J15224_100077_pt1 | contig 23340 bp, 20 predicted proteins | sample ForSoiNitrogNN91_FD_15224 | JGI IMG/M metagenome (IMG submission 15224)
GGGGGCAAGCCCCTCTTCCTGACTTGTTCATTGCCTATGTGCGTGGAAGAACTGGAGAGAGAGTAAGAATAGAACAAGTCAGGAAGAGGGGCTTGCCCCCGCTGATCTATATCCCTGCCAGAGACTAATTGCTGCAACCAGACACGCGAGCGGGCAGAGCAGCATCGAGTAGCGCATGTTGAGTGGTGTGGTGGTGGCGCCGAGCCAGTCGTTGAGTTGACCGATGATGAGCGAGCCGATGCCGTAGGCGATGATCACGGCGAAGAAGTAAACGCCGATGCCGAGGCCACGGAGCTCAGGTCCGGCAATGTCGTGAACGTCGGCCGCAGCGGGACCTAGCCACACGAGCGAGAGCGCGAGCAAAACCAGATTCGCAACCAACAGCAACAGAAGGTTCCCTGAAAAAATAAACAACAACCAGAACGGCACTGCGATCAGCGCTGCAAGAGCGCCGAACAGCATGCGACCGCCGCGTCCGAAGCGCTTAAACTTATCGGCGAAATAGCCGCCGAGAATCGTGCCCGGCACGCCTGCGATCAATGTCAACACACCACCATAAAAACCGATCGTCAGGAGATCGAGTTTGTAAACGCGCGTGACGAACGTTGCACCCCAAAACGAGAGATTGTTTGCGGCGAGACCAAAACAGCCGTAGCCGAGATAGTGATATCGCAGCGGTACCGACTTGAAGAGAATCTTCCAATCGTGCGCCGTGTATTTTGTGGTTGCGGTTTCCGTTTTTCCGCGCGGCTGCTCGCGTAACAGGTAGACGAGGACAGCGATCACGAGTCCCGGAAAACCCAACGCATAAAACGCGACGCGCCAGCCGTAGTACTGGCCCAGCCAGCCGCCAAGAAAGAAGGCAAGACCTGCTCCGATCGCAATCCCACTTGAGTAGATAGCTTGCACGGTGGCGCGTACGCGCGGCGGAAAGTAATCACTCAACAACGAGAGCGCTGCTGGTCCAAGTGTCGCTTCGCCAACACCAACCATCATGCGACACAGCAACAACGACCAGAAACCGTTGGCAAATCCAGTTAGACCTGAGAACAGACTCCACACCACCAGCCCCATCGCGATCATGTTCTTGCGCACCGCGCGATCCGCAAGCCGCCCGAACGGGATTCCGAGCACGGTGAAGAAGATGACAAACGACATGCTGCCGAGCAATGCGAGCTGCAAGTCAGTAAACGCCATCTCGCGTTTGATCAGCGGCAGCAGAATGTAAATGATCGTGCGGTCGAGATAATTGAAGACGTAGACGAGTGTGAGCAACGAGAGCGCATACCACGAATACCCACGAACCGAGTTATCCACAGATTACACAGATTCCTTTCTGTGTAATCTGTGGACCAGAACCGTCGCCTCGCCACGAATCACAATCTCATCACGCTGGTTCACACAAACCGTCTCGAGTTTCAAGATCGGCTTATCCTCGCGAATCTCTCGCACAGTGACGCGCGCCGTAATCTCGTCGCCGGGAAATACGGGCGCGACGAACTGTAGCGTCTGCCCGAGGTAAACACTTCCCTCACCCGGCAACTTATTCGCGAGCACCGCCGAGATGAGCGAAGCAGTCAACATTCCGTGCGCGATGCGTCGCCCAAATCGCGTCGTCTTCGCAAACTCCTCATCGACGTGAACCGGATTGTGATCGCCAGTCACGTCCGCGAACGCATCGATGTCCGCCTGCTCGAACGTCTTCGTTATCTCAGCACTATCGCCAACCTTCATCGTCATTCACCAGCTAAGAACTTCAGCACGGCCGCATTGAACTCTCCCGGTTTCTCAACGTTCGGCACGTGTCCACACTGATCGATCACGATCATCTTCGAGCCCACGATGTCTTTATTGAAACGCTCGCCTTCCGTTAGCAACACGAGTCCATCCTGGCGTCCCCAGACGATCAACGCTGGCCGCTTGATCGTTTTGACGGTGTCGTCGAGGAAATCTTCGCCGCGGATGATCGACTCGGTGATGCTATTGATCGTGTAGCCATCGCCGGCCGCGAGCCGCGCCGCAATTGACTGCTCAATGAAGGCATCAGTCTGAAATGCTTTGTTGTAGAAAACTTTGCCGACGAGGACTTTCATCCCTTCACGCGTCGTCGGATTCAAACCGAAGAAAGCGCGCGTATCGAAATCCTTCGGCGGCGCATAACCCGCCGCATCTACGAGCACGAGTTTGTCGACACGATCCGGAAACGAGGCCGTAAACATCGCCGCGATCCAACCCCCCATCGAATTGCCGATAAGCGTCGCGCGCTCGATCTTCAGTTGTTTACAAAACTGATCGAGGAAGTCGACGTAAGTGCGGATGCGGTAGTTGACGAGAGGCTTGTCAGACTTGCCGAAGCCGATCTGATCGGGGACGACGACGTGATACTTCTCGGCGAGTGGGCCAATATTAAACTGCCACACCTGCGACGAGCCACCGAGCCCGTGCAAAAGAATCACCGTCGGTCCCGACCCGGCCTCGACGTACTGGATCTTCTGACCAAAGACGAGAACCTCTTTAGGCGCCTGCGCACTCGCAACCGAAGTAAGAAAGAGGGTGATGGCAATCAGGAATACGATCCGTGTTTTCATCTGTGTTAATCCGTGGCTAAATAAAGTCGATCAATCAAGTCGCGAAAACGATTTGTAATAACGTCGCGCTTGAGTTTCCCTGTCGGCGTGATCTCGTCGCGCGCGATTTCAAAATCCCGGGGCAGGATCGCAATTCGTTTTATCGATTCGGTCGACGAAACGCGTCGATTTACGCCAGCTACGATGTCTGAAACCGTTCCATAGCTCGCAGGCGCATTCAACGTGATCAGCGCGACAAGGTAGCTCCGCCCTTCCCCGTAAACCATTGCCTGACTGATAAGATGGTTCTCTTTCAACATGTTTTCCAGCAGCGTCGGCGCGACTTTCTTCCCGGTTGACGTAACAATCAACTCCTTCTTACGCCCGATGATCTTCAGAAACCCGTCTGCATCAATCTCACCGAGATCACCGGTCAGCAGCCAGCCATCGTCAAACATCTTCGCCGTCTCTTCGGGCGCCTTGTAGTAACCGCTGAACATCATCTCGCTGCGAACGAGGATCTCTTTGTCGTCAGCAATGCGGACTTCACAGCCGGGCATCGGTGGTCCAACCGTGCCGAACTTGTAATTGTCAGGTCGATTGAACGCCACGCAGACATTCTCCGTCAGCCCGTACGCCTGCAAGATCGGCAAACCCGCTGCTGCAAAGAACTCAGCAACTTCCAACGGCAACGGCGCGCCGCCTGACGTCAGGAGTCGAATGCGCCCGCCAAAATAGTCTTTAACTCTCGTCGATCCGTCCGACATGATGCGCGCGTAAATCTTTTCGAAGAAGCGCGGCAGGCTCGCAAACACAGTCGGCTTCACTTCGAGCATGTACTCACCCAGACGCGCGAGATCGTCGACAAAATAAGCAGACGCACCGGCATACAGACGGTTGTACAAACCGGAAATCCGCTCCGCCACGTGACAGAACGGTAGATATGAGAACGAAACGTCTGTGTCGTAAATCGGAATCGTCTGTCGCAGAGACTCGACGCTGTTGATGATGTAACGATGACTCAAACACGCGCCCTTCGGCGCGCCCGTTGTGCCTGACGTGTAGACCATGATCGCGACATCGTCAGGACTCGCGCCTTCCGCACGTTCTTTCAACAACGGCGCCAGCCGCGCGCGTTCTTCACGCCCACGCTCGATGAAATCACCATAAGCAATCACATCGTTCGCGCCGTCCGCATCGAGCGCGATGATGCAACGTACTTTCGGAAGCTGATCGCGAACGCTGAGCACCTTCTGGAGTTGCTCACGCGTGTCGACCAGCACGAACTCCGCATCGGAATGGTTAATGATGTATATGATCTGTTCCGCAGAGCTCGTCGGATAAAGACCGACGCCAACGCCGCTCGCCATGATCGTGCCGATATCGCTGATGGGCCACTCAGGCACGTTGCCCATCAGAATGCAGACCGATCCGCGATGCTGTAAATTGAACGACAACAGCGCCGTGGCGAACTCGTAAGTCTCCTCCTCGAAGCGCCGCCACGAGAATCCCTGCCAACGATCGTCCGAACGAAAGTAGAAAACGTCTTTCTCTCCAGCGTACCGGCTAACACGATCGACGAACAAAGAAGTGACTGTCGGATACTCCATTTTGTGCCTAATACTTGAAAGCGACACAGGCCATGTTGAGACCGCCGCCGGAAGCGCACATGATCACGTTGTCGCCACGTTGAAGCTTACCGGCATTGATCGCATCGTGAAGCACCATCGGGATGCACGCCGAACCCGTGTACCCCCACTTCTGCATGACCGTGTGCGTGCGCTCCATCGGCAGCTCAAGCTTCGCCATCACTTCCTTGATCGTGCTCAGATTCACCTGCGTGAACAGAAACAGCCCCACGTCATCCACTTTCAGCTTCGACTTCGCCAGCACCTCTTTAACAATCGCCGGCCATCCTTCAGTATTCACTTCCGCCGGATACTTCTTCGCGAACCGCACCCTCGTCCATCTACCCTCGTCGATAACCTGACTCGTGATCGGCAGGTGAGTTCCGCCAGCGTAGATTCCCATGTGATCGTGAAAGCTACCGTCAGCGCGAAGCTTCCCGGCGAGAAACCCAGGCTGCTTCTTCCCCGCTCGCAACACAACCGCGCCTGCGCCGTCAGCAAAGATCGTGGCCGTCTTCTTGTCGTGCCAGTCGAGGTACTTGCTGATCGCATACGCACCCACCACCAGCACGTTTCGATAACCAGGATCAGCGATGATGAACTTCGACGCAGTATCCAGCGCAGTCACAAACCCGGCACACGCGCAGTTCACATCAAACGTTCCCGCATTCACCGCGCCTAGACGATGCTGAACGACGACAGACGTGGCCGGTGAAAGCTGCTCGGGTGTGTCAGTGGCGAGAATGATCAAATCCAACTCGGCCGGGTCGAGTCTTGCCGCTTCGAGCGCCTGCCGGCTCGCGTGGGTGGCAAGGTCGGCAGTGCTTTCATTCTCGGCACAAACGTGTCTCTCATGAATGCCGAGAACGTTGGTCACAAACTCATTGATGTCCTCACCAAGAATCCGACTCAGATCATCATTCGTGACGATCTTTTCCGGAACATAGATACCCGTGCTAACAATATTCGCCGTGTTCATCCGTGAAAATCCGTGGCTAAAAATCGAGTAACGATCCGATTAAACTCCCCCGCCTGCTCGATAAAAAACGTGTGACTCCCACCCTCTACAATATGAATCATGGACCCGCGAATCTGCTGCGCAAGATTTCTCGAATTCTGCACCGGCACGATCACATCCGCATCCCCACTCAACACGAGTGTCGGGCTTTTGATCTCCGCCAGTCTCGACTCCGCATCGAAACTCATCGCCGCTTGCAACTGGCTCAGATAAATGTGCTCCGGCACCTCATTCGTCGCACGCAAATGCACGATGAGATCAACTTCATCGACCTGCGTCCGCACATACTCCGGCGTGAACGCAAGCAGCAGATTCTCTCGCATCCGATCTTCGCTGTTGAGTCCCTTTGTTGAGGCCAGCGCCTGCAAAGTCTCAGGCGTCGGATTAACATGATTTGGACCACCAAAACTCGTGCAACAAAGCACGAGCTTTCGTGTCATCGACGGGTACTTCAGCGCAAACTCCTGCGCGACGAAGCCACCAAACGACGCGCCCACGATATGCGCACTCTCGACACCAATCGTCTTCAACAGATGCGCGATATCGTCAGCGAGAAGACCGATCGTCTGCGCGCCTTCCGGTTTGTCGGAAGCTGAAACGCCCCTCGGATCGAAGATGATGACGCGGAACTTGCGCGACAGCTCGGCAGTCTGCTTAAACCAGATCCAACGCCCGGCCGCAAACCCCGGGATCAGCACCACCGGCGCGCCATCACCCTCGATTTCGTAGTAAAGCTTCAGTCCGTTAACACTTACTTTAGGCATCAGATGTTTTTTGTACATCGGGCGCCTTCGAGTAGAACAAGTCAGGAAGAGGGCTTGCCCCCGCCGTTTGTTGGCTGAGAGCGGGGGCAAGCCCCTCTTCCTGACTTGTTCTATTCTGAGGAACCAAATTCATCAGAAGTTCAGCTTGAACGCAAACTGGATGACGCGCGGCCCGGAGCTAGTCGCCGTAATCTGTCCAAACGTCAGCCGCACGGCGATGTTGTTGTTCGGGTTCGCGAAGTTGGCCCAGTTGAATAGGTTGAAAAACTCTGTGCGAAACTCGCCTCGCACCTTTTCCGTGATCGGAATGAACTTCACGATTGAGAAGTCCATATTTTTCTGTCCCGGACCGTATAGGAAATTGCGCGGCGTGTTTCCAAACGGATTGTTCGGATCGAAAGTCGTGTTAGTCGGAACTCCGAGGCTAGTGCCCGACGCGAAAAACGGTCTCGACTCAACAAACGCGTTAACGTTGAAGAATCCATTGAGCCGCTCTTGCGTGCTGCCCGACGTCTCGATACTGCCAGTAAACCCGTTCGCGAAGTTTGCGCGCTGAATAACGTTGTTGCCAACAATATCAACGATCGAATACGGAGTTCCTGTCTGCAACGTCAGGATACCGTTCAACTGCCAGTTGTTCAGAATCACGCGTGCTGAGCTCGACTCCGAGACGAGTTTCGGCACGTCGTAAACAAAGCTGGTGACAAAACGATGGCGCCGATCGAAATCCGATGGTCCATAGTTCGTTTTCCAGTTGAACTGATCGCCCGCAACTGCAAACAACTCGTTCACCGTGCCGCCCGAGTAGTAGTCATTTGACTTGCCGTACGTGTAAGCGCTCAGGAATTGCAAACCGCGGCTGAAACGCTTGGTGACGCTGATCTGAAGCGAGTTGTAATCGGAATTCGACGTCGATTGCACCTGTTGAATGCCACCCGCGACGTTCTTTTGTATCGAGAGCGCAGGGCCGAACGGCGCAGTGAACACGTTCGCCGCGCGGTTATAGACCGGCTGGTTCAGCGTGATCACCTGTAGCAACTTCGTTCCCTTCGAGCCGACGTAACCCGCCTCGAGCAGGAAGTCTTTCGCAAACTCCCATTGCACGTTTGCGTTGTATTGCTGAATGTACGGCGTTCGCAGTTTCGGATCGATAAAGATGCCGCTGATCGGCACGCCGACGAGCGGTGACAAAGGCGAGAGCGGCGATGGAATCGTCGGGTTCACCGGAAACTGGCCCGGCTGCGGCACCGGAATGAACGGATCCGACATCGTGCGCAGTACGCCAGGCAGTCCGACAGCCAGCGCGAGATACGGATAGTTGAGCAACTGCGTGTTCGCATAACGAGTCGAGAAACGATCGTAATAAATGCCGTAACCACCACGCGCGACGAGCGTTCCCGAATTGTTCAAGCGATAAGCAAAGCCGACGCGCGGGGCGAAATTATTTTTATCGTTCGGCACGAGCGTGTCTGCAACCGTGGGTACATTCGAGAGTGTGCCGTTGCCCGCCTGTACAAAGCCGTTCGGTGGACCAGCAGGCGCGGCCGCCGTTCCTTGTCGAAACTGATCCGGCAGGAAGTTGACGAGTCGCCCGCGCGTGTCGACTGGATAACCGTAAAAGTCGTAGCGCACGCCGAGGTTCAACGTTAGGCGCGAGTTGAACTTCCAGTCGTCCTGCACGAAGCCGCTCCAGTCGTTGACGCGCAGCGCGCGATCAAACACGCCCGAGCCGATGATCGAAACACCAGTGCCGGTCAGGAAAGCCGGGAAACTCGAGAAGATCAGTTGCCCACGCGAGAAGGCGTTGAAGTAGAAGTTGACCTGCGAGCGACGATACTCACCACCAAGACGCAGACGATGGTTGCCCGCGACGATCGAGAGCGTGTCGCCGTAGGTGAACGCGTTGATGCGCGACGATTGATCGGCGAATGGCGACGAGCCGGTTGTGAATAGTCCAGTCACTGTTAACGTCGGCATGCCCGGGAAAAGATTTCGCAGCGGGCTGTTAATACCGAAGTCCGCCGCGGCAAAAGGCTCTTCGGGCACCGACGTCACGCGCAAGCGACTGAAACCGAAGCGCGCCTGGTTAACGATGTTCGGCGAGAAGACGTAAGTGTCAGTGATCGAGTTGAGATCCTGAATGATGTCGAGCGAGCCGCCGGTACCGGGCAGTTGCGTGACGCCGTTGCCGAGACCCGCGAAGTTGTAGTTGGCCTGGAAAGTCGGGTTACTCGCGAAGAAGTTCTTCGAGCTGATCGTGTGCTTGTCGTTGAGACGCCAATCGAAGTTTGCGTTGAACTGGTTCTCGGTGAAACGCGAGAGACCTGAGATCGGAGTCAAACCGTTGGGCGCCCCGGAAGATGATGGAATCAGAAACTGACCGTTTGGCAACCTCGCATTGAGCACCGAGAGGATCACGGGATTGATCGCCGCGACGGGAACGTTGAAAGCCGCAGACAAACCGGCGGCAGTGCGATTGTTGTCGCGCAGCGCCGGCGGAATAGATGGCGACATCAAACTGTTATTCAGCGACGCGCCGTTGCGCTCGCGCGTGCCCTGGTACGAGCCGAAGAAGAAGAGATGATCCTTGACGATTGGACCACCGAGTGTGCCGCCAAACTGGTTGCGCTTCAATACCGGTCTCTCACGGCCAGCCGCGTTGAGAAAGAAGTCGTTGGCGTTCAGCGCGTCGTTGCGCAGGAAGTAATAAGCATTTCCGTGAAAAGGATTCCCGCCCGACTTCGTGATCGCTTCGACGTTTCCACCCGCGTTACGTCCCTGCGACGCATCGTAAAGGCTTGTTTGCACGATGAATTCTTGAAGCGTATCGGTAGCGGGGACGGCGATGTTTGGCGTCGAGTTTGTGCCGATGGAGTTCGCGTCGATGCCGTTGATGCGGACGTTGTTGCTGGTGGTGCGCTGGCCGTTCACGGAGATGATCGCGTCGCCGCGACCGAGCTCAGTGTTATTGGCGACTGACGAAGACGTGCCCGGTGAAAGCGTCAGAAGCTGTTGAAAGTTTCTGGTGGGCAGCGGCAGTTGTCGAATTGTTTGCTCTTCGATCGTGCGGCCGACCTGTGAAGTTTCCTGCTGCACGAGTGGCGTCTCAGCTTCGATCGTGACCATGCCTGAGACGGTCGCCGCGTCGAGACGAACCGGCAACGTCGTCGTTTGGGTGACGTTGATCTTGATCTCGTCGACAACGACTGTTCGGAAGCCGGTGGCAGTGACCTCGAGCTTGTAGGCGCCGGCAGGCAGAAGGGTGAAAACAAAATCGCCGGAGTCGTTGGTCGTGGCCTCGCGCTCCTGAGCGGTGACGAGGCTCGTGAGCTTGATGCTGGCTCCGGCCACGACGGCTCCGTTCGCGTCAACAACACTGCCGCTTAGCTGTCCGGTGCCACCCTGCGCAAACGCCGTCGACACTGCGCACAACGTAATAAAGAGAAGACTGAGAATCGACTTATACATGACCTTACCTCCTGCAAAAAACAACGAACGTTCGTTTTTCTTTCGGACCAGAAAAGCACCGCGCCGAGCGCCGGATCCGTTTAGGCTTTACGCTTCTTAGTGGAACGGGAAGACTTACCGTTGTGGTTCACTAACAAACCGCGACAGTACATGTCTGTCAACTGCGTGATGACCTGTTCGTCTGTCAAACCAAAATGGCGATTGCCGCCAAACAACTTTTCAACCAGAAAGTAATTAAAGAACTGCATGTAGAGGGCCGTGAATCCGACCGCCGGATCGATATCGCCGTGTACTGCGCCACAACTCTTCAGCTCTTCAAACTGCGTGGCGAAGCGGCGTCGCAGGTTGTGAACCAGCCCTTCAAACATCTTGCGAAAGTGACGGTTCTCGAATTCGAGTACGTCGATGTACATCAGCAGCCAGAAGTCGTGGTGATCGTTCACCATCTTCTTGATCTGGTGGCCGAAGCGCCGGAGCGATTCGGGCTTGAGCGGCTCGTCGATCTCGTCAAAGATCGAACGCAGGCGACCGTCGATGGTCGTCTGATACTTGTTGATAATCGAACCGAGGATCTCCTCTTTGGTCCGGTAATAGTTATAGACGTTGCCGAGCGAGGTCCCTGCCCGGGCGGCGATATTGCGCATCGAGGTGGCGTGAAATCCTTGCTTAATGAAGAGTTTCTTAGCCGCTTCCTCGATCCGGCTTTTATTCTTTTCGATCGCGCTGGGACTGAGTTTGGGCATCCGCCTATAAAAACGAACGTTCGTATTTTATTTATTCGGCGACGGGTGTCAAGGAGAAATACAACAGCGACGCGTGCGACAGGCAATAACGCCAGAGGCGTTCGCTAATTTCAGCCCAGGGTTCGAGGAACGAGAACCCTGGGATCGCGATCAATTTTGCAATTAACCCTGAAAGCGTTCGGCGGTTGGCGAACCCTTTCAGGGTTAAAGAATTCTTTGGTTGTTAACCCAGGGTTCGAGGAAACGAGAACCCTGGGATCGCGATCAATTTTGCAATCAACCCTGAAAGGGTTCGGCGGTTGGCGAACCCTTTCAGGGTTAAAAGGATTCCTTTGGTTGTTAACCCAGGGTTCTCGTTCCTCGAACCCTGGGCTGAAATTAGCGAACGCCTTCGGCGTTACTTAGAGATATAGCGGGGGCCAAATGGACCGAAACGACTGAGAACTTCGCGTTATAGGTAGCGAGAATTTGATTCGTTACTAAACAAGGAACCCCATGAAGCTCAACGCAAAGTACGTTACCCTTTCCGCAATTGCACTGGCTAGCACTTACGTCCTTTATCACAACGAACGTTTTCTTATCGATGGATCTCATCCGGCGTGGCAGCACTACGCGCCATTCAAATGGTGGCTGCTACCGCACGGCATCTTCGGCGCCATCGTGCTTCTCTTCGCGCCGTTACAGTTTTCCGAGCGCCTGCGACAGCGATTCACAAAAGCACACCGCGTAATGGGACGACTGTACGTCGTCGGCGCGTTCGTGCTCGCACCGCTGGGCGCCTACATTCAGTATTACCAGGAACGCATGGGAGCGCCGCGCTCATTTACCGTGCTCGGCGGCGTTGATGCGGTGATGTTGATGACCGCCACCGGTCTCTGCTTCCTCTTCGCATTCAGACGCAAGATCGCTCTGCACCGGCAGTGGGCCACACGTAGTTATGCGCTGGCGCTTGTCTTTATCGCCGCGCGTTTCGTGATGGGCACCACTGGCTGGGAAACCCTCGGCGTCGAGATCGTGCAGGCGATTATCTGGTCATGTCTCGCACTTGCGCTGGTGTTCGCTGACATCTCGATCCACTGGCGCGAGATCAAGTCTGCTTTCTCGAAACAGGTAAAAGCGCCGGTTGCGACAAAGCCGAGCGTGCCCGAGCGCATCCCACGAGCCGCGTAACAACAAGCAACCATAAAAACGCGCAAAAAAGCACAAAAGGGATTTTCTCTTTTGTGCTTTTTGCGCCTTTTTGTGGCTACAATCGTGACTGCACTGAAAGGAGCAATCATGCAGAAACGAACACTCGGCAGCAGCGGGCTCGAAGTGTCAGCACTCGGCCTTGGCTGCATGGGGATGAGCACATCTTACGGTCGCATACCGGACAAGCAGGAAATGATCTCGCTGCTTCGTGCTGCGGTCGATCGCGGCATAACATTCTTCGACACGGCTGAAGTCTATGGTCCATTCACAAACGAAGAGCTCGTCGGCGAGGCCCTTTCACCGATTCGTGACCAGGTCGTAATCGCCACGAAGTTCGGATTCAAAATCGATTCCACGGGACAGCGCACGCCGAACGGTGTCGATAGCCGGCCTGAGCACATCAGGGAAGTCGCTGACGCGTCACTGAGACGGCTCAAGACTGACTACATCGATCTGTTCTATCAACATCGCGTCGATCCGGACGTGCCAATCGAAGACGTGGCGGGCGCACTGAAGGAACTGATCGATGAAGGTAAAGTCAGGCACTACGGACTCTCTGAGCCGGGCATCGAAACGATCCGTCGCGCACATGCAGTGCAACCAGTCACAGCGATCCAGAATGAATACTCTTTATGGACCAGGACACCGGAAGCAGAAGTGTTGCCTTTGCTCGAAGAGCTCGGCATCGGCTTCGTTCCGTACAGCCCGCTCGGCAGAGGTTTTCTGACAGGCAAGATCGACGAGAGCACGACGTTTGAGAGTAACGACTTCCGAAACATACTGCCGCGCTTTAGTGCTGAAGCGCGCAAAGCAAATCAAACCTTAGTCGATCTGCTTAAGTCGATCGGAGAAAGCAAGAAGGCCACGCCGGCACAGATCGCGCTAGCCTGGCTGCTGGCGCAAAAGCCCTGGATCGTTCCGATCCCCGGCACCACAAAACTAAACCGGCTCGAAGAGAACATCGGAGCACTTGACGTTGAGCTCAGCGACGACGACCTGCGTGAGATCGACAAAGCCGCGTCAAAGATCACGGTAGAAGGCGAGCGCTATCCCGAGCAACTCCAGCGAATGACTGGTCTATGAGCTTTGAACTCACAGAATATTCACGGCACGGCCGGCCAGCAGCGCCAGGACCAGCAACGAGATCATTGCCTGGATCATCATCAGGAGCTTGGCCCAGCGGGAGAGGACGGGGACGTCGGTCGGGGAAAAGGCGGTGCTGGTGTTGAAGGCCAGAAAAAGATAGTCGACGAAGTTTGGCTCCCAGTTGTGTTCACCGGCGGCGATCTTCGCCTCGGGAGGCATGGTCATTTGCGGAAAGAGAAACGCACCGTCAGTGTGGCCGGGCGTGCGAGCGCGCTGGTGTGGTCCACCTCCATCCAGGCGCCAGTACCACGAAGCAAACACCAGAAAGTTTGAGACCCACAGCGCTGCCGCGGAACGCAGCAGTTGCCCCGGCGACACTTTGTGTTCCGTCAACTGCGAGATGAGCAGCACGAGCGAGAAGATCATCGCCACGGTCACGACGCTGTTAAGAACATAGCCCAACACCTGGGCAACGTAATGATTGCCGGTGCGATGAGACATCAGTATCGGCGCGAGCAGGCCCGCAACTATCATGATAAGCAACCAGCGCGGCGCGCCGCCCACCAGGCTCGAAGGCAACGCGGCATACAATCCTCCGACCGCCAGCATTGCCACAAACGGGGGCCAGAAAGGCTCCGCAGGCCAGTGATGTTTCCGGTGGATATCGACTGTTCCGGCTGTAGCTCTATTCATCAGTCTCGAATGATAAATCTTTTGTGATCGTTTGTGGCAGTACTTTCGTATGTTCGCTACAATCGCAGCATTTATGTACTGCCCCAACTGTGGTCAACAACAAGTTTCCGGTGAGATGAGGTTCTGTTCACGTTGCGGCCTCGCCTTAACCGGATTGGCGGAATGGCTGGCGGGGGGCAGCCTGCCCGTTCAGCGTGCAGATGAGATCCCTGTTTCCGAACCTTCGCGACGTCGCAAACACATCCGGCGCGCCTCCAAGTTGATGTTCTTCAGCGGCGTACTCCTTCCTGTTTTCGTGCTGTTGTGCGCTGCGATTGAAGAAGGTGCACCGCTGCTCCTGCCGGGCGGAATCTTTTTTATCTCGCTGGTATGGATGCTCTACGCTCGTCTGTTCATGGATGACACTGCACCCGCTCAGCAACCGGCGTTCGGGCCGATCCCAGCACGCAGCTCGTTGCCGCCGGCAGTTAACACACCTAATATCGGACGGCAGCAAGTGAGGACAAATGAGCTGGCCCAGCCGCAGAGCGTCACCGAACACACCACGAGGCTGCTCGATAACGAATAGCAGCGCGTATCAGGAGTAAACCAAATTGAAAACTTTGCAGCGCCTGTTAACTGGAATCACGCTTCTGCTTCTAACTGCGCCCGCGATCTTATCGCAACAGAAAACCGAGCCGGCAAACAAGCTCGTCGAGTTTCACATGGCGATCCTGAAGCGCGGACCAAAGTGGACCACCGCTGAGACTCCGGAAGCGAAGCGCGTGCAGCAAGAGCACGTGAAGTATGTGCTTGCGACGCTCAACTCGGGCAAGGCAATCATCGCCGGACCGTTTACTGACGACGGCGAGATAATCGGCGTGTTTGTGTTTCGCGCGGCATCGGCGGCGGAAGCGAAAGAGTGGGCCGAAGCGGATCCGTCTGTAGTGTCAGGCCAATACATTGTGGAAATGCATCCGTGGTGGTCGGAAGACATATTCCGCAAACCGACCAAACCGATGACAATCGTGCCGGTGCAGTTTGCCTTCCTCACTCGCGGTGAAAAGTGGACGCCCGAGAAGACACCCGCAACCGAGGAGATTCAAAAAGGGCACATGGCGAACATCAACCGGCTCGCGGAGATGAAGAAGCTGATCGCTGCAGGACCGTTTGGTGACGATGGGCGCTTGCGCGGCATCTTCGTGTTTCGCGTCGCATCGTTGGAAGAGGCAAGAGCGTTGACGGCAACTGATCCGGCAGTGCAGGCGGGCAGACTGGCGATGGAGCTTCATACGTGGATGGTGCCCGGGGGCATATTGCCGTGAGTAAGTGTTTACAGGATTTACAAGATTTCAGGATTAACATGTAAATCGTTGAATCTTGTAAACAACTTACTTAATCACCGTAATTTTCGTTACTGGATGTATTTCCCACGCGGTGGCGCGCCAGTTATCAGGCTTGCCGGGAGAGATGTTTTCCGATTCTTCCGCGTGACCGGCGTCGAAATACAACCATCCTTCAAACTCGCACCAGTGGCCCACAAGCTGCGCTTGCAGAGTTTCTTCAGACCAATCGCCTAAATTTGGTGTGACCTCGACAACGACGTGCTCGCTCTTCGTCGCGCCTTTACGCGTCGCGATTAGAATGTGGATATCGCGACGACACGGGTTGAAACAGTTGGTCGCTTCCGGGCGCGCGTACGCGACGTCGATTACTTCGCCCTCGACACGAGCAGCGCGATTGTTGGACCAGCGATCGCGATCGTCACCGGGTTGCAGCAAAGCAGCGAGCGTGACGCTCGAGTCGACGTCAGTCGATTGTGGAATCGTGGTTCTGTTCTTTAGACGATGAAGATCGCGCGCGCGAGTCGTGAGAGCGATGCCGGCACTCGGACAGTTGAGTGCGAGAATAAGCCAGAGAACAATGAGAGCGGCGAGAAGAACAACGACGATTAGGAATACTCGACGGCGCCGCATTTACAAGATAGCCGCTTTGTATGCGTACCAGATGCCGAAGCAGATGCTGAAAACGGCGGCGAGTGTTTGCAGACCCTGGTGAAAGTGGGTCAGTTTTCTCGAGCTGAATGCGAAGGGCAGGCCAATCAGTCCAGACATCAAAAGCATTCCGACGATTGAGCCAACACCGAAAGTCGCTACATACAGGAAGCCAAGCAAAGCTGAGCGGATCTGGGTAAGTACGAGCAGCATCAATGCTCCGGAGCCGGCCAGGCCATGCATCATTCCGATCAAAACCGGCTTCCATCCCAGACTCGAGAGTGCATGCGAGTGACGAGATTGCTTTGCCGGCGCGTGCGTCGTCTCGTTTTCATGAAAGTGAATGTGCGTGTGTGAGAGACCGTCGTGATTATGCTGGTGAACGTGTACGTGCGCGTTCTTCTGCAAGGCTCGTCTGAGCGCACCGATACCTAGACAGATGATCATGATCGCGACGCCGAATTCCAACCAACCGCTCACTCTTTCCGGTATCGCGATTCGCAAACTCAACACGATCGCAGCAACGATGAGGAGCGACGCAGTGTGGCCCATCCCCCAGAGCGCGCCCACGATGGCTGAATGAAAAACGTTCTTGTTGCGGCTCACAATCGTCGAGATGGCGACGACGTGATCGACCTCGGTCGCGTGTTTTAATCCAAACACGAGCCCGATGCCGAGAATGGCCAACATGCTGAGCGACCCGACGTTTTCCAACATAAGGAAGTAGTAGTTGCCACAAAGGTACGAAAAGCACAAGAGCAAATCAGCTATTGTGCGTTTTTGTTGGCTAAATTAGTTTGATGGCAACGTAGCCCGTCCACACCATCAATAAGCCAAGCACGTTCGAGGCAGCGACGTTGAGAGTTGCCAGTCCGATTTGGCCGTCTCGCAATAACGTAAATGTTTGCAGGCCGTAGGATGAAAAGGTTGTAAATCCGCCGAGCAGGCCGATTAGAATTACCGTGCGGAGGGCGGGTGAAATCAGGAGCCGCTCTTCAGCAAGGTGATACAGCGCACCGGCCAGGAAGCTTCCGATTAAATTGACTATCAACGTTCCCCAGGGGAAGTTTTCACCATACTGACGCGCCACAAAACCCGCGAGCCAATAACGAATCAGCGTGCCGACCAGGCCGGCTAAAGCGATGAAGATTGTTTTCTGTAGGTCCATAAAAGTAAAACTCCTAACTACCAGGACCACACGGGTCCGCAGCAATTAGGAGTCATCAATCCTTAAAGGATGGTTAAAGGCGAACTCCATCGCCTAAACTGATGGCGGTCAGTCTACACTGCAGACCTATCGTTAGTCGAATACTGCATGACAAAGACGTTATACCGGCCCGTTGGACCAAAGGAGCTTTCGTTGATCGAAGCGTCAGGATGGAGGGAATTTCCACCACGCTTGCCGGATCAGCCCATTTTCTATCCCGTTACGAATGAAGAATACGCTCTGCAAATCGCCCGCGATTGGAACGCGAAGCACGATGGCGGAGGTTATGTAACCCGCTTCGAGATTGATGCTGATTTCGTGCAGCGATATCCGATTCACACGGTGGGTGGTTCAATTCATCAAGAGCTTTGGGTTCCTGCTGACGAGCTCCCGGAATTCAATCGCCACATCGTGGGCGCGATCGAAGTGATCGCCAGTTTTCCACCCCTCGCGCGGCCGATTCCCACGCGTGCGTCTGATTCCCACCGACGCGAGTATAAAAATGAGTAACGCCGAAGGCGTTCGCTAATTTCAGCCCAAGGTTGGAGCGCCAGCGACAACCTTGGGTTAGCTTTAAAGAATCATTCCAACCCTGAAAGGGTTCGGCGGTTGGCGAACCCTTTCAGGGTTTAATACGAATTCGATTAGCTACCCAGGGTTCTCGCGGACTCGACCCCTGGGCTGAAATTAGCGAACGCCTTCGGCGTAATTAAATGGCGACAAGGGATCGGTGAGAGTTTTTAAAGCCACGTTGCCGTAACTCCTCGTCCATATGTTTTTGGACGAGGCAGGGTTTGAACCTGCTAGACCATGTACTCACACCTGCATTCGCCATAACCAGCAAAGGCCGACAAGGAATCGCAGAGACTGCTGCCGTTAGGCAGGCACACAGTGTGAATGTAGTCTCTACAGCATTCGGCCCGAGCGCACTCACAACGTCACCGAATCGATAACGCCGATCCAGTGGTCAGCCTTAAGCCTGCCGCCAGCGAATTCCGAGACCACGTCGAAAACCTGATCCGAGAATCCACCGACGTTGAGAATGTCATCACGCTCAATCGCCTGCACCGTGCGATAAGGCTGCACGTCGATACAAACCAAACGAGCTTCCGGATTGCGCTGCTTGAACGCATTCCACTCTCTCATCATTTCCGTACCGCGACTGCCACGCGCATCAACCCACGACTCGTAATCCGAAACAAAGATCACGAGATCGCCTTTTGCCTCGCGACGATTTAGCTGGGCCAGCGGCGCGCTACAGTTAGTTGCACCACCACCGATCGAACCCAGCTTCGCAGCGTTGGTCATCACACTGTCGCGCGAGTTCAGGCTGACATTGACCACGTCGCACTCGAACGGCAGCACTTCAGTCTGCGGGTTCTTGCGCAGCACGGCGGCAGCAACCAAAGCCGCCAAATCGACACAACACACCGCCGTAGTCGCACCGGCGCGGTGACCCGTCAACGGCGACAACATCGAACCCGAAACGTCCGGACAAACGAACACACGTCCTTCAATCGCCGGAACATTCGCGATCGCGATCTCCATTGCATCCTGGAGCGCATCGCAAACTTCCCTTGGAATCTCAGCGTTTGTATTAGCCATCGCGTAAGCGAGCAGTAGCTGATACGGAAACACGCGAGCCTTCGCAATGGCTTTCGCGTCACGTAGACGATCCGCAATCAGTTTACTCATGCCTTCCACATGAAACACACCATGACGCGCAAACGTGTTCAGGTTCATGCGCGTCATCTGCCACGGCGCGCGACGCGCAATCGCAGTCCATTCCGGAGCACCAAGCTCCAACGCAGTCAGCATCTGGAACGGCACATCAGGAACCTCACGCGAGCGATCTTTCTTGAACAATTCGAACTCACGCACGATCTCCGGCATCGCGTCGAATGCGTAATCGCGGCCGATGAAGTATCCAAAGAGGGCTTCACGCGCAGCGTCCTTTGGCTTTGGGTGGACCATCTTCACGATGTCCGCCAGCGACGGATCCTGGCCCACGTTCGACTTGAACAGTGTTGCCGGATCGCGCGCGTCGAGCCATTCGCGTACGAGACGCTTTGGCGCCGAGCCCAGCGACTTGCGGCCCACCGCACCTGAACGCATGATCTGCACGAAGTTGCGCAGCATCTTCGCGTTGTCGATCACACGTGGGAAGATACGTGCAAGCAGATCGCGGTCCTTCACCGACAGCGAAGCGGTAAGCAGCGCCGGCACGTCTTTCATGAAACCTCGCTCGCGGCAGAACACGGCCGTCTTGGCGATGAACTCAGCGTCGACTTCTGCGCACAACGCAAGCACCTCCGCGAGCTGCTCATCAGCAGTTGCGTAGAAAGTCGTGTTTAGACATCCGGTCGCGGCGTATTGGGCCAGTTGATGCTTTGGCGACAGTGCGTACGCGGGAGCGCGTTCTTCGTTGATCGCGTTAGCCGCAGGAATTAGCTTGCCGACTAGCGATTTAAATAGAGTCTTGTTTGCCATTGCTTGTTACCTCGCTTTCAATCGAAGTACCCTCAGTTGCGATAGTGGCCCCGGGAGAAGGAGTCGAACCTTCACTTTCGAGTTCAAAGCCCGATGTGCTGCCAGTTACACCATCCCGGAATAAAATTGGTCGCGGCGGAAGGAATTGAACCGACATCGCTCGATTATCAATCGAGTGCTCTACCTTTGAGCTACACCGCGATGGTTGACCTGACGGGGCTCAAACCCGTACCTCCCGGCTTAAAAGGCCGCTGCTCTGTCGCTCGAGCTCCAGGTCAAGAGATTGGCTGTGGCGGAAGGATTCGAACCTTCGGTGGCCGCATTAACAGTGCGGTGCCTTACCAACTTGGCTACGCCACAAACTTTTCAGCCACGAAAAGGCACAAAAAGCACATAAGCTCATTTTTGTGTTTTTGTGCTTCTTTGTGGCTGAACCTGGCTGCGGCGACGAGAGTCGAACTCGTATCATCTCGTTTACAAGACGAGCGCTCTGAAGCCATTGAGCTACGCCGCAATTTGGTGGACTGGGAGGGACTCAAACCCCTCACGAGAAGTTTGCAGGACTTCTATGCTGTCGGTTACATCACCAGCCCGAAGAATTTGGTGGCTGTGGGTGGAGTTGAACCACCAACCTAGCGCTTATGAGACGCTTGCTCTTCCCCGTTGAGCTACACAGCCATTGAGATCCTTTTGGAAGCCCGCGGAGGAGTTGAACCTCGTGCCTGTCCGCCCAGCTCTCGAAGGTTCGGTTTAGAAGACCGATGCCGGGTACGCGGGCCAAGTGTGGCCGGGGCGTGAGGCCGACGCGCCTTTTCGAACTCCACGCTCCCGACAGTCACCGTTCTGCCGGGATGAGTCACGCCCCCATAAGTTTGGTGCCCAAGGAAGGACTCAAACCTTCAACCTCTGGTTTGTAGGACCAGCGCTCCATCAATTGAGCTACTCGGGCGCGAGAAATTGGTGGTCGGAGTTGGAATCGAACCAACCTTTCGGGTTTTTCAGACCCGCGCTAATCCGTCTCAGCTATCCGACCGGTTGGAGCGCGCGGTGAGATTTGAACTCACGATACTGGATTTGCAATCCAGCGCCTTAGCCACTTGGCGACGCGCGCAAATTGGAACGGAAGGAGAGATTCGAACTCTCGAGTCGAGTTTGGAAGACTCGCATGTTTCCAGCTACATCACTTCCGCGAAGAATCATTGCCACAAAGAGGCACAAAAAACACAGAAACAAATTTTTGTGTTTTTGTGCCTTTTTGTGGCTAAGAAATTTGGTCGGGGAGGACAGAGTCGAACTGTCACCACGAGTTCCCAGGACTCGGATGCGAACGTTACACCACACCCCGAAATTGAAATTGGTGCGCCAGGTGAGACTCGAACTCACACTCCCCTGCTTAAGAGGCAGGTGCCTTGATCCGATTTGGCTACTGACGCATGGCGGAACTGAACGGACTCGAACCGTCATCGACCTGATCGACAATCAGGCGCCTCACCTCTCGGCCACAGTTCCGTGCGAGAAATTTGGGTGGGTCGAAGGGAGTTGAACCCTCACGCGCCGCAGTCACAGTGCGGTGCTCTACGAATTGAGCTACGACCCACATAAGGGCGACAAGTAAAAGAGCGTGACGATCAGCCGATCAAGGGATGTAGTCACGTTCAGCATTCGCCCGAAGCTTGGCAGGGATGACGAGACTCGAACTCGCAAATCAACTGATTGAAGGTCAGTCCGCTTTCCATTTCGCGTTCATCCCCATGCGATCAAAGTGGTACCGGCGGAGGGATTCGAACCCCCACTTACTAGTTTTTAAAACTAGCGCCTCGGCCAATTGGGCTACGCCGGTATTGGTGAACCCGGCAGGACTCGAACCTGCGGCCTGTCGTTTCGAAGACGACCGTTCTGATTCCAACTGAACTACGGGTTCGAAAATGGTGGACCTGGTACGATTTGAACGTACGCCCTCGACCTTCGCAGAGTCGTGCTCTCATTCCACTGAGCTACAGGTCCAAAGTTTGGCGGAAGGGACAGGACTTGAACCTGCAAGCGACATACGCGCGGTAGTTTTCGGGACTACTGCCTTACCAGTTAGGCTACCCTTCCCTGTTGAGAGTCACATCTCAGATTTCAAATCTCGCTGCAAACAAGATTTCAAATCTGAGATCCACTTGTGTTAAAAAATAGATGAAGGCAGAGAGAGACACTGCATCGAACACACTTCGAGGCACACTTCTCCTGAAGATGGCGAACTCGCGGACTCTCGCAAAGCACCGAGTTCATCATCTGATAGAAGGCTCCCTGCCTTCATCTCTCGCAAATAGGTACTTCGATTATCAAAAAACAAAAGGAGCGGGCTCTTAGCCTCCCAGGGAAGCTGCCCGCTCCTTCAAGTCTCTTGATTTTCGCTTTGAGATTTGGGAGCGGGAGTCCGCTCCCGCTGATTAAAGCCTGTTATTCCGGCGATTTTCGGATATTTGGAATCCGGGTCTACCGCCGAAAATGCTGGTCGTTGACGTCATGACGTCTAACGAGCAGACGAGTGAATACATGGCGGCGCATGGCTGCCATTTCATCGTTTGCTCTGTATGTTTCCTCATCGTCAACATTGAAATCCTTCTTTCATGCTGCACGCTCTCGTGCGGCGCGAACTGCCTTGTATAAGACAGGACCACTGAGCCTGTCAAGAGTTTTCTTTATGATTGTGTTGAGGACTTCTTCGTTGCCCTGACTGATACAATGAGTAAGTCTTGTCGACAGTATTACTTGTTCATCAATGGAGGAAGCATGAAAAAAATATTCTCCGCCGTGAGCCTTGTCCTTCTATTGATGTCAACACGCTGGCCAATACCTCTGCGACCGAACCACCGGCGACTGATCTTTCCACAATAATCGATGCCGTCGTGGTCGTCGCTATCGCTATCCCGAATCTTCTCAAGTAGTGATGGCAGTAGTGGGTACTGGTAGAAATGTCAGTAGTGGATACTGGTAGCGATAGCAGTAGTGGTAGTGGTTCAGTTTAAAAAATACGCCGAAGGCGTTCGCTAATTTCAGCCCAGGGTTCGAGTCTTCGAGAACCCTGGGTACGAATTCCAAGATAGCGTTGAACCCTGAAAGGGTTTGAAGGTTGGCGAACCCTTTCAGGGCTAGCACGCTTTTATACATTGATCCCAGGGTTCGAGTCTTCGAGAACCCTGGGCTGAAATTAGCGAACGCCTTCGGCGTATATTTCAAACTGAACCCAGTAGCGAATGGAGAGTTGCAAACCTGTAGGAGATCGACATGAGCCAAATCAAACTATTCGCGATCATTCTTATTAGCTGCGTGATCGCCGCGGCACAAACACCTAAAACCGTCACGAAGGATGGTCTTTCATTCGATTATCCGAGCGACTGGACCATGCAGGACGACAGCGGCGGCGACGCGCAGCAGTTCAGCTTGAATAAGGCTAACAGCGATGTGCAAATCAAAGTGTTTGTGCACAAGGGACGCATCGCGGCGGAGAAGTTGCCAGACGCTAAAAAGGCGTTCATCGATCCTTATATAGCGTCGACCGAGAAACAGTTTGTGTCGATGGGAGCAAAACCGGAACAATCGCCGGACACTTCAGACATTGGCGGAGTTAAGGCGGATGGAGTCAAGATCACTGCTTCGTTGGGAGGTGAGACTGGCGCGGCGAAAATTTACTGGGCGCTCGTCGGGCAGCGAGTCGTGGTGTTGACGTTATTTGGACCAGACAAGCAGTTGCAGCAACTCGCACCAGCATGGGATCTGGTGCGCAACAGCTTGAAAGTGGTGGATCCGAAAGCAGCGCCCACCGCGTCTCCAAAGCCCTCACCGTGAGAAGCTACTTATTGCCACTTGAAAATCTTCAACGCAACCACAAAACTCACTACACACCATAAGAGCAGAATCGCGATCGGAATCCAGTTGGACGCGAGCGTCGCGCCTTCGTTCATCAATGCGCGAAGCACGTTGTTGAGTGCGGTTAGCGGCAGCGCTTGAATGAACGGTTGCAGGATTTGTGGGAATCGTTCCGAAGAGAAGAACGTGCCTGATAGCAACCACATCGGCAGCATGATGAAGTTCATCAAGCCTGATACGCCCTCGATCGTTGTCGGTCGTGCCGCAACGAGCAATCCGATTCCGGAAAAAGTAAAGCCACCGACTATTGTCATCACAGCAACACTCAGCCACGACCCGCGCACCGTAAAACCAAAAGCAAACGTCGCGAAGATAATGACGGCTGCGACTTCAAGCACTAGAAAAACGAGTCGCGAGAGCATGAACGAAAGCAAATAATGCGAACGCCGCATCGGTGTCGCGGCAAAACGCTTGAGAATCTTCCGCGAGCGTGCGATTACCACGGTGAATCCGAGGCCCCACAAACCGCTGCCCATCATGTTCATTCCGATCAGTCCCGGAACGAGAAAATCTACGTAACGCGCACCGGGCTCAGTAATCCTCGCCTCACCAACACTCACGACATCGGCTCGTCCCTTACCTCTTTGCAAAACGTCG
>JGI12363J15224_100081_pt1 | contig 22908 bp, 3 predicted proteins | sample ForSoiNitrogNN91_FD_15224 | JGI IMG/M metagenome (IMG submission 15224)
ANNTCTCAGAGGCCTGAAACAACTCAAGAACCTGAACAAAGAATCATTTCTCAGAGGCCTGAAACAACTCAAGAACCTGAACAAAGAATTATTTCTCAGAGGCCTGAAACAACTCAAGAACCTGAACAAAGAATCATTTCTCAGAGGCCTGAAAGAAATCAACAACCTGAAGACAGAACAAGTCAGGAAGAGGGGCTTGCCCCCGCTGCTGACAATCTCGCTTATGTCATTTACACCTCTGGATCGAGTGGCACACCTAAAGGAGCAATGGTCACGCATGGCGGTGTGATGAACTGTCTCCTCTGGATGCAAAAGACTTATGCACTCACACCGCAGGACCGAATGCTTTGCAAGACCACGCTCAACTTTGATCCGTCGGTTTGGGAAGTGTTCTGGCCGTTGCTGACAGGCGGACAGGTGGTGCTTAGCAGACCGGGTGAACAGCAGAATGTTGCCGCGCTTCTGGAAACGATCGTTCGCGAACAGGTGACGATCGCCTATTTCGTGCCGTCACTGCTTTCACTGCTACTCGCTGAAGAAAAAGTCGAACAAGCCGTAACACTCAAGCAACTGATCTGCGGTGGCGAATCGTTGCCGAATGATTTAGTAAAACTCTTCTACGAGCGCTTGCCACACGCGACTCTGCATCACTCTTACGGACCAACTGAAACTGCGATCGCTTCGTCAGAGACAATCTGCGAACGAAACAGTCTTTACCCGGTGACACCGATCGGCCGGCCGCTAGCCAACACGCAACTCTATGTGTTGGACCAGCAAAGTCAGCCCGTCCCAATCGGCGTGATCGGCGAGTTGTACATTGGCGGATCAGGATTGGGCCGCGGCTATCTCAACCAACCAGCATTAACAGCGACGAAGTTTGTGCCGGATCTATTTAGCACTGAGCCGGGCCGCAGGTTGTATCGCACCGGCGACATGGTTCGCTATCTCGCGGACGGCAACCTCGAGTTTCATGGTCGCCGCGACGAGCAAGTGAAGCTTCGCGGAGTCAGGATCGAGCTGGGTGAGATCGAAAACGTCATCAGAGCGCAGGCAGGCGTGCGCGCTGCTGTCGTGATGATGCGCGACGATGCGCTGGTGGCTTATGTCGTTGCTGAAGATGGTTCGAAAATAACGTCTGCAGAGTTGCGTCACGCTATCGCGCAGCAGTTGCCGGTCTCCATGATTCCGGCAGCGTTTGTTTCACTCGCCGAACTTCCTTTGCTGCCAAACGGTAAAATCGATCGCGCGGCTCTACCAGAGCCCGAGTCTGAATCAAACGAAACATACGTCGCACCACGCGATGAAGTGGAAACGCTGATCGCAGGAGTGTGGGCTGACATCCTCGTGCGCGAGCGCGTGAGCATACACGACGACTTCTTTGCCCTCGGAGGAGATTCGTTAACCGCCACGCAAGTGATGGCGCGACTGTTCGACGTCTTTCATGTCGACCTCGGTTTGCGCACCTTGTTTGAATCACCGACTGTCGCGGCCCTCGCGGAAAGCGTAAACGCCGCCGTGCGCGGCGGAACATTCAGTCAACCGTTGGCGCTTACACCGGGCCAGCGGCCTGAATTGCTTCCGCTTTCATTCGCGCAGCAACGACTCTGGTTCCTCGAGCAAATGGAATCAGCCAACGCTTACCGCCTTCCGGTTATCTTCCGCATTCGTGGCAAGCTCGATGTGCCCGTGCTCGAACGAGTGATAGACGAGATCGCGCGCCGTCACGAATCTCTGCGCACTACTTTTGACGTCGTTGCCGGAGAGCCGGTCCAGGTGATCTCACGACCACGGCACGTGCCGCTGCCGCTCATCAATTTAAGCGAGCTGCCGGAAGACCAGAGAGAAGCAGAGGCTGTGTTGCTCTCGAGCGAACAGGCCCAACTAATGTTTGACCTGACAACCGGACCACTCGTGCGCGCACGTCTGGTGCGGTTGAGCGAAGAGGAGCATGTGCTGCAAGTCACGTTGCATCACTTGATAGCTGACGGCTGGTCGGTCGGCGTGCTCGCGCGTGAAACTCGCGCGCTCTATGAAGCGTTCATCCAGGACAATCCTTCGCCTTTGCCCGAGCTGCCTGCGCAGTACGCCGACTTCGCATTGTGGCAACGTGAGTGGCTCCAGGGCGAATTGCTCGAATCGCAGGTCGCCTACTGGCGCGAGCAACTCGCGGGTGCACCTACAGCGCTCGAACTGCCCACAGATCACATGCGACCGCCGTTACAAAGCTTCGAGGGCGGCGAGATCAAATTCGTTTTTTCAGCCTCACTAACCGAAGCGTTGCACAAATTGAGCCGGCGCGAAGGCGCGACGATCTTCATGACGTTGTTGACGACGTTCTCGGTGCTGCTCTCGCGTTACGCAGGTCAGGAAGATGTTGTAGTCGGTACCCCGATTGCAAACCGGCGACAAAGCGAGCTCGAGGAGTTGATCGGATTCTTCGCCAACACGCTTGCCCTGCGAGTCGACGTGCAGCCCGAGCTGACGTTCCGCGAGTTGCTCCGCAACGTACGCGAAACAACCCTCAACGCATACGCGAACCAGGACGTGCCGTTCGAACGACTGGTCGAAGAGCTGCAACCTCCGCGCGAGTTGAATCGCAGTCCGCTATTTCAGGTGCTGCTTGATGTGCAAAACACGTCGCACAGCAAACTGCGTCTGCCGGAGCTCGAAATCGGGGTGCAGGAATTTGTTACGAACTCGACGAGGTTCGATCTCGAATGCTTCCTGAAAGAGCAGGATGGCGAGTTGCTGGGACACGTTATCTACAGCACAGTCCTCTTCGAACGACAAACCATCGAGATGATGCTCCAGCACTTCCAGCGGCTGCTCGAGCTAGTGATCGAAGATCCAAAACAGCAGGTTCGCGATCTGCGATTCTTAACGCCTGAAGAAGATCATCAGCAACTGGTTGAGTGGAACAACACGAGGGCAGATTATCCGCGCGACAAGTGCGTGCACGAGTTGTTTGCAGAGCAAGTCGCGCGCACGCCGTCAAACATCGCGATCGAATTCGGCGACCAGCGCTTGAGCTACTCCGAATTGAACCGGCAGGCCGGTGAGATTGCCGCGCGGTTACAAAAGGTTGGCGTTGGACCAAACACGATTGTGGGTATTTGCTTGGAACGTTCTCCCGCGATGCTGATCGCTCTTCTGGGTGTGCTGAAGGCAGGAGGCGCGTACCTGCCGCTTGATCCCGCGTATCCGAAAGCGAGGCTTGCTTACATGCTGGACGACTCGGGCTCGCAAGTCCTTATTACGCATACAGCCTTGCGCGATCGATTCGCTGTGTTGCCTGAACACGTACTTTATGTTGACGAACACCATTCGATCGGTAGCGAAATCGCAAACGTTAAGGTCACGCCTGACGACCTGCTCTACGTGATCTACACATCTGGATCCACAGGAACGCCGAAGGGTGTAGCGATGCCGCACCGTTCGTTAGTCAACCTGATCACGTGGCAGATAGCGCGTTCCGGCAGACCCGCGCCGCGCACTCTCCAATTCGCATCGTTCAGTTTCGACGTTTCATTTCAGGAGACCTTTTCGACGTGGTGCGCAGGGGGAACGCTCATCCTGATTGACGAAGAAGTGCGGCGCGATGTCGAGCGTCTGTGGTCCACGTTGGCAAGGAAGGGAGTCGAGAGATTGTTCCTGCCGTGTGTGGCGCTCCAGGGTCTTGCGGAGGTCTGCATACGCAATAAGTCAGTTGTGCCAAGGCTCCGCGAAGTGGTGAGCGGCGGCGAGCAGCTCAAAATCACGCCGCAAATACGAGAAATGTTTGCGCGGCTCAACGGCTGCCTGTTCGACAACCATTATGGGCCAACTGAGACTCACGCGATGACCGCTTATCGTCTGGCTAAGGATGAGACCACTTGGCCCGATATCGGTCCGATCGGGCGCGCGATCTCGAACACACAGATGTACGTGCTCGACGCGCAGCTCAAGCCTGGTCCAGTAGGCGTAATCGGTGAGGTTTACCTGAGCGGCGACTGTCTCTCGCAGGGCTATCTAAACCATCCGGAGACGACGGCTGAAAAGTACATACCAAATCCTTTCAGTGAAACTCCGGGTGCGCGCATGTATCGCACAGGTGATCTCGCACGTCTGTTGAGTGACGGCAACGTTGAGTTTTTCGGACGGCGCGACGGCCAGTTGAAGATACGCGGCTACCGCGTCGAGATCGGCGAGATTGAGACCGTGCTCGCCGGACATCCGTCAATCAATGAAGCAATTGTAGTAGCCAAGACGGGAGAGTCAGGTCGTGTTCGTTTGGTTGCATATGCGCGAGTGGGTGAGGCGCTTGCCTGGACCGAGTTGCGGCCCTATCTCAAGGAGCGCCTGCCTGAATACATGATACCGGCCTCGTTCGTAACGGTTGAGAAGTTTCCCCTCACGCCAAGCGGGAAGATCGATCGTCGAGGATTGTCTCTGCTGGCTGAACACAGCGAAGAAGAGTTGCCGGCCGAGGCGCTGAGTCCTACCGCTGAGTTGCTTACTGGCATTTGGGGAGAAGTGCTTGATGTCGAGCACGTCAACGCACATGACAACTTTTTTGATCTCAGCGGTCACTCGCTGCTCGCGACGCGCGTCATTTCACGCATACGCGAAGCATTCATTTTAGAGTTGCCATTGCGGCGACTGTTTGAATATCCGACCGTACTCGAGCTGGCCGCACACATCGACGAGCAACTCAGAGTGAGCGAGGCATCCGCGCTGCCTGCCATCACGCCGCAACCGCATGAGCTCACGCGGCCACTCTCTTTTGCGCAGGAGCGGATCTGGTACTGGGAACAGTTGGAACCAGGCTCGTCAACTTACAACCTCACGTCCGCACTGCGGCTTGAAGGAGATCTCGATCTCGCAGTATTCGAGCGGAGTCTCAACGAGGTCGTGCACCGGCACGAAACGTTGCGCACATCGTTTACGGCGGTTGACGGGCAACCGGTTCAGGTAGTGGCGCCCAAGAAAACTTTCCGCGTCAGCTTTACAGACCTCAGCTCGATGTCTGTTGCGGAGCGCGAAGCGGAAGCGCGACGCCTGGCCGGGTTAGATGCGTTGCGTCCGTTCACGCTCGCGAAGTCGCCGTTATTGCGTGTCAGTGTGTTGCGTTTGAGCCAGCAGGAACACATCGCAATCGTCTCGATGCACCACATCATTTCGGACGGCTGGTCCATACACCTGCTCATCGATGAAGTAACGGCCTTGTACGAAGCATACCGGTCCGGAAACCTGTCAACGCTGCCGGATCTGCCGGTGCAGTATGGCGACTTCGCGCATTGGCAGAAGGAACTGTTACAGCCCGGAAGCGCAGTGCTCGAGTCACAACTGGCTTACTGGAAAGAACAACTTCGCAATGTGACTGAGCTGAAGCTGCCGCTCGATCGACCACGACCCGCCGTCTACGATCCGCGTGGGGCGCTCCTGCCGTTGCACTACTCGGCTGAGTTGTCGCAGGCGTTGAAAAAGTTGAGCCGTCGTGAAGACGTAACGCTCTTTATGACGCTGTTGTCCGCGTTCAATGTTTTGCTGCATTCGCAGAGCGGGCAGGAAGACATCGTCGTGGGCGCTCCGATCGCGAATCGCACTCGCGTCGAGATGGAAAAGCTAATCGGATTTTTCGTGAACATGCTGGTCCTGCGGACAGATCTCAGTGGCGACCCGACTTTTCGTGAGCTGCTGCAGCGCACTCGCGAGGTGATGATCGGCGCGTACGCGCATCAGGATGTGCCGTTCGCGAAGCTTGTGGGAGAGCTGAACGTGAAGCGCGACGCGAGTCGTAATCCACTCTTTCAGGTGGCCTACATCTTTGATAACACTTCGGCGCAGACGCCGGAGTTAACGGGCCTCACGTTGAGCCAGTTCAATTTCGAGGTTAGTACAGCGCCGTTCGATTTGAGCTTGTTTCTGACTGAGACGGAGGACGGCCTGCGTGGCTCAGTGATGTACAACACTGCACTGTTCGACGAGCAGACCATCCGGCGCATGCTCGATCATCACGAGACACTGCTTGAACGAGTGGTGGCAGATCCGAATCAACGACTTTCGAGTTTAGGAACTCTTGCCAAAGCTTTAGCCGGTTAACCCTCAAACCACAACTATCGGTCCTATGGGACTTATTTCGTTAAAAACAAGGTTGCAAAATTAATGAATGACGGGGTGTTGTCAGCCATTGGTAAAACACCGCTCGTGAAACTCTCGCGCGTGATGCCCGAGGTTCGTTTCAAACTCTACGCCAAGCTCGAAGGGTTGAATCCCGGCGGCAGCACTAAAGACCGTCCCGCCTTCAGCATCATTCGCCACGCGATCGATAACGGCGAAATCCAGCCGGACACGGTCGTGATCGAATCGAGCTCCGGCAACATGGGGATTGGCCTGGCCCAGGCCTGCAAGTATTACGGGTTGCGCTTTATCTGCGTGGTCGATCCGAAAGCTACCCTGCAGAACGTGCGTCTCTTGAAGGCTTACAGCGCCGAGGTCGATGTCGTTCAGGAGCCTGACAAACAGACCGGCGAGTACCTGCAAGCGCGACTCAATCGCGTCCAGAGTCTCCTCGCATCAACTAAAAATACGTTTTGGCCCAACCAGTACTCACATCGCTACAACCCGATCGCCCACTATCAAACGATGGATGAGCTGGTTACTGAGCTTGGCGGAGAGCTTGATTATCTGTTCTGTGCGACGAGTACGTGCGGGACGATTCGCGGATGTGCGGAGTATGCACGCGATCACAAGTTAGCGACGCGCATCTTCGCAGTCGACGCCGTAGGCAGTGTGATCTTTGGCGGTACGAATGGTAAGCGACTGATTCCAGGGCACGGCGCAGCAGTGCGTCCAGCGTTGTATCAGGATGATGTGGCGGAGCGTTGCATTCACATTACGGATCTCGAGTGTGTTGTCGGCTGCCGGCGGCTGGTGCGTGATGAAGCGATTCTGGCGGGTGGATCTTCAGGCGCGGTACTGATGGCGATCGAGCAGGTGAAGAACGAGATCAAGCCGGGCGCCACCTGCGCTGCGATCTTCGCTGACAAAGGCGAGCGCTACCTCGACACGATCTATTCCGACAGTTGGGTGGAAGAACACTTCGGCAACGTGGCCCATCTCTGGCAAAACGAGAAAGAGGTCATGGTTGCTACGGGGTGACGGAATTTTATCCGCAGATTACACAGAGGTTCTACCGTTGAAATGAGCACGAAACTCGCGCCTCTTGCGCAACGACTCAACAAGAAAGCGGCAATCCCGCTGTCGTTCGCGCAACAACGGCTATGGTTTTTAGACAGCTTGAATCCGGGGAGCGCGTTCTACAACGTGCCCATGGCCATTCGACTGCGCGGTGAGTTGAACGTGAAAGCGTTCGAGCGCAGTCTGAACGCGCTGCTGCGGCGTCACGAATCGCTGCGCACTTCGTTCTCCGTTCTAGACGGTCAGGCCGTGCAGGTGATCGCACCCTCACTCGAGCTCGACTTACCGCTGACAGATCTCACCCACCTCAACGAAGACGAAGCCGAAGCTGAGGTGCGACGTCTGGCGAATGCCGACGCACAACTTCCTTTCGACTTGCGCCGTGCGCCGTTGATGCGCGCTGCGTTGCTGCGACTGTCAAGCAAGCATCACATTCTGCTGCTGAGCCTGCATCACATCGTGAGCGACGGCTGGTCCAACGGTGTGCTGTATCGCGAGATCATCACGCTTTATCACGCTTACAACGCCGGTGCAGAACCGCGGTTGCCGGAGTTGCCGATCCAGTATGCCGACTTTGCCATGTGGCAGCGTAACTGGCTGCAGGGCGAAGTGCTGGAAGAGCACTTGAGCTACTGGCGCGAGCAACTCGCAGGCGCCGCGCCGACGATCAACCTACCCACAGACCACCCGCGACCGGCGGTCGAAGGATTCCGTGGCGCTAAGCAGTATGTACAAATGCCGGCGAGGCTGTTGCGGTCGTTGAAAGCGTTGTCGCAGCAGGAAGGCGTGACGTTATTCATGACGCTGCTGGCAGCGTGGGCGGCATTGCTCGGGCGTTACAGTGGTGAAGAAGACGTGATTGTCGGCACGCCGATCGCGAACCGGACGCGGACCGAGCTGGAAGGCATGATTGGCTTCTTCGTGAACTCGCTGGTGTTGCGCACGAGTCTGAAAGGCGAGCCGAGTTTTCGCGAGTTGCTGAAACGGGTGCGCGAAGTGGCGCTGGGTGCATACGCGCATCAGGACTTGCCGTTCGAAAAGCTTGTGGAAGCGCTGCAACCGGACCGCCAGTCAAATTACAACCCGCTCTACCAGGTGTCGTTTGCGTTGCAGAACGCGCCTCAGGGTGCGATCGAGGTGGGCGGCCTGGAGATGAGCGGAGTGGAAACCGACCGGGAGACTTCGCGCTTCGATCTCGAATTCCATCTCTGGGAGCATGGGCAGGAACTATACGGCGCGCTCCTCTACAGCACAGAGTTGTTCGAAGCAGAAACGATCTCACGACTGCTGAATCACTACGAGCGGATGCTGACGGCAGTGGTGGCCCATCCGGAGCAGCGGGTGTCAGAGGTGAAGCTGCTGAGCGGAGCCGAAGAGCGGCAGTTGGTGGTCGAGTGGAATGACACGAAGCGATCGTACGAGCAGAACAGCGTAGTGGAGTTGTTTGAAGCGCAGGTGAAGCGGACGCCCGAGAACACGGCGCTGATCTTTGGAGAGCAGCGTGTTAGTTACCGGGAGTTGAATGAGCGTGCTGATAGGTTGGCAGGGTCGTTGCGCGCGCGTGGTGTTGGACCGGAGATCGTGGTTGGGTTATTGATGGAGCGATCGGTCGATTTAGTTGTGGGATTGTTAGGCGTGCTAAAGGCAGGCGGCGCTTATCTACCCTTGGATCCCGCTTATCCACAAGAGCGACTCCAATTTATCATCGACGACGCGAAGCCCACAGTAATTTTAACCGCGGATGACACGGATCAAATCCGTGCCTTTGATCCGTGTCATCCGCGGTTAGACAGTCTGGCTTACATCATCTACACCTCGGGTTCAACCGGTACGCCGAAAGGCACACTCATCACCCACGGCGGACTGATGAACTATCTGCGGTGGGCAATAGAGACATACCCGCTTAACGTCGGAAATGGTTCTCCACTTCATTCCTCGTTGAGCTTCGACTTGACCGTCACCAGTATTTACCCGGCGTTGCTCACTGGCCGTGCCGTAGAGATTGTTCCAGACGTCACTGCTCTAACGCGTCAATACAGCCTCATCAAACTTACTCCGGCACACCTACAACTGCTCGCCGAAACCCCAAATCTCAGCCATGCGCTCGTGATCGGCGGTGAGAACCTACTGGCCGAGACCGTGAAATGGTGGCGCGAGCAGTCACCACAAACGAGGCTATTCAACGAGTATGGCCCAACGGAGACAGTCGTCGGTTGCTGCGTCTACGAAGTGCAACCGGAAACAGACTGGACCGGCTCGATCCCGATCGGCAGGCCGATAGCCAACACGCAGCTCTACATCCTCGACGCAAAGCAACGGCTTACCCCCATCGGCTGCGTCGGAGAACTCTACATCGGCGGCGCGGGCGTGGGCCGCGGTTACCTGAATCGTCCTGATTTAACTGCCGAACGCTTCGTGCCGGATCCGTTCAGCCGCGAGCCTGGCACTCGACTCTATCGCACCGGCGATCTCGCTCGTTATCGTAGCGATGGCGTCCTCGAGTATCTCGGTCGTATGGACCAGCAGGTGAAGGTGCGCGGTTACCGCATCGAGCCGGGAGAGATCGAAGCAGTGCTCACCCAGCATGAAGCGATTCAGGAAGCAGTAGTCATCGCTCGCGAAGATGTGCCCGGTGACAAGCAACTCGTGGCGTACGTCGTCGCTGATGCGGACGCCGCCCTCGCAGTTGAGCAACAGAACCAGAACGAAAGCACGAGCGAACACGTCGAGAGCTGGGAACAGGTCTTCAACGAGACTTATCGACAGCGCGACATTTCCGATCCCACCTTCAACATCACCGGTTGGAATAATAGCTACGACGGCGAACCCATTCCTGCGGAGGAGATGCGCGAGTGGGTAGACGACACGGTCGCGCAAATCAGGAAGTTGAAGCCGCGACGGGTATTGGAGCTTGGCTGTGGCACCGGACTGTTGCTGTTCCGGTTAGCGGGCGAGTGTGAGCGTTACTGTGGCTCCGACTTCTCATACGTGGCGCTAAAGTACATCCAGGAACAAATTGTGCAGCACCTTCCGGAGCTGAGTCATGTCGAACTGCGCCAGCGCACCGCTGATGACCTCAGCGACATCGAGGACGGCGCGTTTGATGTAGTGATCCTCAACTCAGTGGTCCAGTACTTTCCGAGCATCGATTATCTCGAGCGTGTCTTGACGGAAGCGGCGCGAGTGGTGCGGACGGGCGGCGTGATCTACGTGGGTGATGTGCGCAGCCTACGATTGTTGCAGGCCTTTCAAGATTCGGTGAAGCAGGTACGCAAGACGCTGCCTGAGGAAGAAGAGCTGGTGATCGATCCCGCCTACTTCCTCTCGCTAAAACAGCGTTTGCCGCTGATCAGTCACGTGCAGGTGACGCCGAAGCGCGGGCGCGCGCATAACGAGCTGACGCTCTACCGCTATCACGTCGCTATATATAAAGGACAGCCGCCGGAAAGACTGCCGGTTGAGTGGCACGATTGGCGTCGCGAGCAGCTCAACCTCGATGGTTTAAGGAAGCTGCTGCGCCGCGAGCAACCGGAAGTGCTGGGTTTCAAAGCGGTGCCGAATGCACGACTGTCAGCGGACGATAACGCGGTCGAGCCGGATGAGTTCTGGCAACTGAGTGACGAGCTGCCATATGTCGTCGATCTCGGTTGGGCCAATCATGGCGCCGACGGTGCTTACGATGTCGTCTTTCGTCGACGTGACACTAAGTGGGCAAACCATGACCTGGATCTTTTCGCAGTCGAGACGCCGACGATGCGTTGGAGCGACTACGCCACGCATCCACTGCAACGCAGACTCGCAGCCCAACTCGTGCCGCAACTCCGCCACTTCCTCCAAGCAAAACTACCCGAGTACATGGTCCCGAGCGCGTTCATGTTGCTCAGCGAATTACCGCTGAGCCCGAACGGCAAAGTCGACCGGCGTGCCCTGCCGAAACCGGACCACATCAGCCGCGACGCAAACGCCTCGTTTACAGGACCACGCACGCCGGAAGAAGAGATCGTCGCAGCGATCTGGTCGCAGGTGTTGGATATTGAAAAGATCGACGTGCACGACAACTTCTTCGATATCGGCGGCCACTCACTACGCGCGACGCAGGTCATCAGCCGCATACGCGAGCTTTTCCATGTCGAGCTGCCCCTCATGCGGATCTTTTCAGCGCCGACGGTCGAGAGTCTCGCCACCAGCATCGCGGAAGCCGCGCGCGAGCAGCAGGGCCTTGTCATGCCTGACATCGTCCCGACCAGCAGAGACCAGCATCCACCGCTGTCGTTTGCGCAACAGCGTCTCTGGTTCCTCGACGGCTTGAATCCCGATAGCGCGTTCTACAACGTGCCGATGGCCATCCGGCTGCACGGCGAGTTGAACGTGAACGCACTCGAGCGCAGCCTGAACGAGCTGTTGCGACGACACGAATCGCTGCGCACTTCATTCTCGATCCTCAACGGTGAGGCTGTACAAGTAATCGCACCGGAAATACAAATCGATCTGCAACAGACCGATCTCGCGCACCTTGCAGACGACGAAGCCGAGGCAGAAGCACAGCGGCTGGCCACGGCGGATGCACTACAGCCATTCGATCTGCGTCGTGCACCATTGCTGCGCGCTTTATTGTTGCGACTCGCACCAGAGCATCACATTCTCCTGCTCAGCCTGCATCACATCGTTACCGACGGCTGGTCCACCGGCGTGTTATACCGCGAGCTCACGACACTCTATCGAGCTTTCAATGCTGGTGAAGAGCCACGTCTGCCGGAGCTGCCGATCCAGTATGCGGATTTTGCAGTGTGGCAGCGTAATTGGTTGAAAGGCGAGGTCCTGGAAGCGCATTTGAACTACTGGCGCGAACAGCTCGCTGGCGCTGCACCGACGATCAACCTGCCGACAGATCATCCGCGACCGGCGGTGGAAGGATTTCGTGGCGCACGCCGGCTTGTACGAATACCAGCAACACTTTTGCAGTCACTGAAACAGTTGTCGCAACAGGAAGGCGTGACGCTGTTCATGACCTTGCTGGCAGCGTGGTCGGCGCTGCTGTCGCGCTACAGCGGTGAAGAAGAAGTGATCGTCGGCTCGCCGATCGCAAATCGCATGCGGGCAGAGTTGGAAGGGCTGATCGGCTTCTTTGTGAACGCGCTGGTTATGCGCACGAGTTTTAGAGGCGATCCAAACTTCAAGGAGCTGCTGGCGCAGGTTAGGGAAGTGACGTTGGGCGCGTACGCGCACCAGGATCTACCGTTTGAGAACCTCGTGGAAGTGCTACAACCGGAGCGCGAGCTAAGTCACAACCCGCTGTTCCAGGTCGTCTTCGTGTTGCAGAACGCGCCGCAAGGTGCGGTGGCAGCCGGCGATCTTGAAATGAGCGTGGTCGAGACCGCGCGTGCTATCGCTCGCTTCGATCTGGAGTTTCACCTCTGGGAGTCGGCGCAGGAACTCAACGGATACATGATCTACAGCACCGAGTTGTTCGAAGCTGAGACGATCGAGCGGATGATGGGCCACTATCAAACCGTACTCGAGAGTATGGTTACGGATCCGCAGCAGCGTGTGCGCGATTGCGAATTGATGCCGCCGGTTGAGAAGCAACAGTTGCTGCTCGATTGGAACGAAACGCCGGTTGACTACAGACAAGCAGAAACGCTCGATCAATTGTTCAGCGCTCAGGTAGCAAGGACACCGAATAACGTCGCGGTGATCTTTGAAGAGGAACAGTTGACCTATGCCGAGCTCAACGATCGTGCCGATGCGCTGGCGGCTGAGCTGCGGCAGCACGGTGTTGGACCAGAGGTGACTGTCGGTGTTTGCATGGAGCGCTCGATCGAGCTGCTGGTATCGCTGTTGGCAGTACTGAAGGCCGGTGGTGTGTACGTGCCACTAGATCCTAGTTACCCGCAAGAGCGGCTGCGCTTCATGATCGAAGACGCAAAGCCTGCCGTGATCCTGACCGAGGAAGGACTCTCAGCCACGGATTACCACATCTCAGATCCGGCTTTAATCCGTGCCTTTGATCCGCCTGATCCGCGTAACCCGTGTTACTGCATTTACACTTCCGGTTCAACAGGAACACCGAAGGGTGTGGTAGTAACCCACGAAAACGTCGTCCGTCTCTTCAATGCAACTCAGCAATGGTTCAACTTCGATGAAAACGACGTGTGGACTCTCTTTCATTCTTACGCGTTCGACTTCTCCGTGTGGGAGCTCTGGGGCGCGCTGCTTTTCGGCGGCCGCCTCGTGATCGTCCCGTATCTCGTCAGTCGCGAGCCGGAAGCCTTTTATCAACTGCTGGTCAAAGAGCGTGTAACTGTGCTCAATCAAACGCCGTCTGCTTTTCGTCAACTGATGCAGGTCGAGCACGACCCGGAAGACCTCTCTTTGCGATACGTCATCTTTGGTGGCGAAGCACTCGAGCTGCAAAGTCTTCGGCCCTGGTTTGAGCGGCACGGCGACGAGCAGCCGTTGCTGGTCAACATGTATGGCATCACTGAGACCACGGTCCACGTTACTTACCGTCCGATTCGAATGACTGATCTGGCACTCACGAGTGGCAGTCTGATCGGTGAACGCATTCCAGACTTGCAAACGTACGTGCTCGACGCAGCCCAGAAGCCGGTGCCCATTGGTGTCGCGGGCGAGCTGTATGTAGGCGGCGCCGGACTCGCGCGTGGTTATTTGCAACGACCCGGATTGACTGCGGAGCGCTTTGTTCCGCATCCGTGGGGCGAAGCAGGCGCGCGTCTTTATCGCACCGGCGATCGCGGACGTTATCTCGCAAATGGCGAGCTCGAATATCTGGGCCGAATCGATCGCCAGGTTAAGGTGCGTGGCTTTCGTATCGAGCTCGGAGAAATCGAGGCAGCGCTCGACGAACATGAAGCGGTGCAGGAAGCAGTGGTGGTCGCGCGCGAAGATACGCCCGGCGACAAACATCTCGTTGCTTATGTCGTTGCTAGTCCTACGGCTGCGTTCACTGCCGAGGATGAAGGCAGTGAGCACGTCAGCAGTTGGGAAGAAGTGTTCGACGAGACTTATCGACAAGGCGACGACGTTTCGGATCCGAGTTTCAACATTACCGGTTGGAACAGCAGCTACACGGGCCAGCCGATTCCGGCGCCGGAAATGCAGGAGTGGGTCACTGACACTGTTACTCAGATCAAGAAGCTGCATCCGCGACGTGTGTTGGAGCTGGGCTGTGGCACGGGGCTGTTGTTGTTCCGTTTGGCGGGTGAGTGTGAGCACTACTGTGGTGTTGACTTCTCGCAAGTGGCGCTCGACTTCGTACAGCAGCACGTCGAAAGGCGCGGCTGGCCACACGTCGAATTGCGACGGCAGACTGCCGACGATTTTACCGGTATCGAACCCAGCTCTTTTGACACTCTAATTGTCAACTCGGTGGTCCAATACTTCCCGTCGCTAGATTACCTCACGACTGTGCTGGAACAGGCTGTAAGCGCAGTGAAACCAGGCGGCACGATCTACGTCGGTGACGTTCGCAGCCTCCCGTTGCTTGAAGCATTTCATGCGTCAGTTGAGCTGTATCGTGCACCTTCGTCGCTGACGGTGGGACAGTTAGCACAGCGCGTTAGCAAGAGTGTCGTCGAGGAGGGTGAGCTCGTCATCGATCCCGCTTACTTCCTCGCGCTCAAAGAGCGTCTGCCGCAGATCAGCCAGGTTCAAGTGTTGCCTAAGCGTGGCTGGGCGCACAACGAGCTGACGCGCTTCCGTTATCACGTCATTATTAATATTGGAGAGGCGCCGCAGCGCACGGTTGAAGTTGATTGGCGCGACTGGCATCGCGAGCAGTTCAGTCTCGCAATGCTGCGTGAGACTTTGGGCCAGGATCAGCCCGAGGTGTTGGGATTGTCAGCGGTGCCAAACGCGCGGCTTGCCCGTGAGGTGAAAACGTTGGCAGCGCTCACCCGCGAAGATCGATCGCTGACGGCGGCTGATCTCAAGAATCACGTACCGGAAGAACGAGGCACAGAACCGGAAGAGCTCTTGCAATTAAGTGAGGAGTTTCCTTACCTCGTGGATCTCAGTTGGACCAGTCACGGCGCGGACGGCGCTCTCGACGTACTGTTCCGGCGCAAAGACACCATCTGGGCCACACTACCGCCACGTGATCTCGAGCTTTTCAGTCCTGCCATAGTCTCGAGGAGCTGGAACGACTACGCCACCCATCCGCGGCAACAGAAACTGGCCCGGCAACTGCCGCAGCGACTACGTCTCTTTCTGCAGGAAAAACTTCCCGATTACATGGTGCCGAGTGTTTTTACATTGCTCAATGAGCTGCCACTCGATCCGAACGGGAAGGTCGACCGCCGCGCGCTGCCTGCGCCTGAGCGAGTGCAGCCCGAGCTCGACGACACGTTCGTTGCACCGCGCACGCCGACGGAAGAATTGCTTGCGGGAGTTTGGGCGGAGCTGTTGGGTATGGACCAGGTGGGCATCCATGACAACTTTTTCGACCTCGGCGGGCATTCGTTGCTGATGACGCAGGTCGTTTCGCGTATACGCAATCTCTTCCGGACAGAGATCAGTCTGCGCATGTTTTTCCAGAATCCGACAGTGGCGACGCTTGCTGCGGAGATCGACGTGCGGCGCACTGAGGACCTCATGTTGCCGGCGCCCGCGATTGAGCCCGTCACGCGCGACAAACCGTTGCCGCTTTCGTTTGCGCAGCAGCGTCTCTGGTTCCTGCATCAACTCGCTGAGAACAACCCGCAATACAACATGCCTTCGGTGCTGCAAATCTCGGGTGAGCTTGATGTGGTGGTGCTGGAGCAAACGTTCAATGAAGTTGTCCGCCGTCATGAAGTTTTGCGCACGAGTTTCCGTGTTATTGAAGGCGAACCGGTGCAGGTCATCGCTGATCCGGAGCCGTTGTGGTTGCCGTTAATCGATCTGCAGGAGCTGGCGCCTGAAGAACGCGAAACCGACACGCGCACGCGGATCGCTGAGTGGATTGCAATGCCGTTCGACTTGTCTGTCAGTCCACTGCTGAGAGTCATGCTGCTGAAGCTGGCGCCTGACGATCATGTCCTCGTAGTGGCGATGCATCACATCGTCAGTGATGGATGGTCCATGGGCGTGCTGATTCGCGAAGTGACGGCGCTCTATGCAGCTTTTCTGAAACGACAGCCATCGCCTTTGCCGGAGCTCGTGGTCCAGTACGCGGATTTTGCCGTGTGGCAACGTAGCTGGCTCGACGGCGCAGTGTTGGAAGAACAACTCGGTTACTGGCGGAACCAGTTGCAGGATGCGCCCGCGTATCTGGATCTGGCCACCGATCATCCGCGGCCGGCAGTGCAGACTCTTAACGGCGCATCGGCGGCTGTGTTATTGCCGAGTGCGTTGTCAGAAGCGGCGCAGCAGTTGAGCCAGCGTGAAGGTGTCACGCTGTTCATGACGTTGCTGGCTGCGTTTCAGACCCTGCTCTATCGCTACACGGGACAAAGAGACTTATGTGTGGGCACGCCGATCGCGAATCGCAATCGCGCTGAGATCGAAGGATTGATCGGATTCTTCGTGAACACCCTCGTCATGCGCACGCAGTTTGATGGAGCAGAGAGTTTTAGAGAGCTTTTGCAGCGCGTGCGTGAAGTGGTGCTGGACGCGCACAGTCATCAGGACCTGCCGTTTGAAAAGCTGGTGGAAGAGTTATCGCCGGTGCGTGATATGAGCCGGTCACCGCTATTTCAGGTCATGTTTGCGTTGCAGAACGCGCCGCGCGAGTACCTTGAATTGCCAGGGCTGACATTGAGCCAGATGGGGTCAGGGAACACGACGGCAAAGTTCGATCTCACGATGTCCGTGTCGGAGAACCGGCAGGGATTTTTGGTGTGGCTGGAGTACAACACGGATCTGTTCGAAGCCACGACAATCCAGCGAATGCTCGGTCACTTCCAAACCGTACTCGAGAGCGTGGTTGCCGATCCGCAGCAGCGTGTTCGCGATTGCGAATTGATGCCGCCGGCTGAGAAAGAGCAGTTGCTCGTTGAATGGAACCAAAGGGCGATTGACTACGGACCGGAGCAGACCCTCGATCAACTGTTCAGTGCGCAGGTGGCGCGCACGCCGAATAACATCGCAGTGACCTTTAAAGACGAGCAGTTGACCTATGCCGAGCTCGACGATCGTGTGAACGCGCTAGCGGGGGAGTTGCAGCAGAGTGGTGTTGGACCAGAGGTGATGGTCGGTGTTTGCATGGAACGATCGATCGAGCTGGTGGTGTCGCTGCTCGCGGTGGTGAAGGCCGGCGGCGCGTACGTCCCGCTCGATCCCAGTTACCCGCAAGAGCGCCTGCGGTTCATGATCGAAGATTCAAAACCCGCAGTAATTCTAACCGCGGAAGGACTATCAGCCACGGATTACCACAGATCAGATCCGTCTTTAATCCGTGCCTTTGATCCGCGTTATCCGTGTTACTGCATTTACACCTCCGGCTCAACAGGAACACCGAAGGGTGTGGTCGTCACACACGAAAACGTTGTCCGTCTCTTCACTGCCACCCGTCAATGGTTCGACTTCAATGAAAACGACGTTTGGACTCTTTTTCATTCTTACGCCTTCGACTTTTCCGTGTGGGAGTTTTGGGGTCCGCTGCTTCATGGCGGACGCCTCGTGATCGTGCCGTATCTCATCAGCCGTGAACCCGAAACTTTCTATCAATTGCTAGTCAAAGAGCGCGTGACCGTTCTGAATCAAACGCCATCTGCTTTTCGCCAACTGATGCAGACCGAGCACAACCCGGCAGACCTCGCTCTGCGATATGTCATCTTCGGCGGTGAAGCACTCGAGCTGCAAAGTCTTGGTCCATGGTTTGAGCGCCACGGCGATGAGCAGTCACAGCTCGTCAATATGTATGGCATCACCGAGACCACAGTCCACGTCACTTACCGACCGATCCGGAAGAATGATCTTGAAGCGCCCAGTGGCAGCCTGATCGGTGAACGCATTCCCGACCTGCAAACGTACGTGCTTGACGAAGCACAGCAGCCCGTACCGGTTGGCGTTGCCGGCGAGTTGTATGTGGGCGGCAGCGGACTTGCGCGTGGTTATTTGGATCGACCCGGATTGACTGCGGAGCGCTTTGTTCCGCATCCGTGGGGCGAACCAGGCGCGCGTCTATATCGCACCGGCGATCGCGGGCGCTATCTCGAAAATGGAGAGCTCGAATACCTGGGCCGAGTCGATCGACAGGTTAAGGTGCGCGGCTTCCGTATCGAGCTCGGCGAGATCGAAGCGATGCTCGCGCAGCACAAAGGCGTGACTGAGAGCGTGGTGCTGGCGCGTGACGATGATGGCGATACGCGTCTGGTCGCGTATGTCGTTGGCGGCGAGGCAGTGACAGTCAGCGACCTGCATAGTTACGTGAAGGAGCGACTGCCGGAGTACATGGTCCCATCAGCCTTCGTGCTGCTCGAACGGCTTCCCTTGACTTCGAACGGCAAGATCGATCGACGTGCGCTGCCTGCGCCTTCCGGTTTACGGCCGGAATTTACCCACGAATATGTTGCACCGCGAACCGTCATCGAGCTGGAGGTTGCGAAGATCTGGACCACCGTTCTGGGTGTAGAGCGAGTCGGTATTCACGACAACTTCTTCGAGCTCGGCGGCCATTCGCTGCTCGCCACGCAGGTCGTCACGCGACTACGCGACACTTTAAAGTCCGAGTTGCCGCTACGCCACATCTTCGAATACCCGACCGTGCAGGCGCTCGCCACGACGATTGAAGGTGCGGGTGGCAACGGATTCAGCGCGCCTCCAATCGTTCCCGTCATGAACGGCGATCCGATGCCACTGTCGTTTGCACAGCAACGACTCTGGTTCATGGACCAGCTCGAGTCAGACGCGTCGCTTTACAACATGCCCAGCGCGTACCTGCTGCAGGGACCGCTCAACGTTGCTGCGCTGGAGCAAAGCATGAATGAAGTGGTGCGCCGTCACACTGCGCTACGCACCTATTTCATCACCTCAGACGACGGTAGTCCGGCACAGTTGATTGCTCCAGCAGCACCATTCAGGTTACCGCAGCTCGATCTGCGTGATTTGCCCGAAGTAGAGCGCGAGATCGAGGTGAGACGACTGGTAGCGGAAGAGTCAAACAAGCCTTTTGAACTCTCAGTCGCGCCTTTGATTCGTTGTCTGCTGCTGCGAACCGGGGATGAAGAACACGTCTTCGTTCTCACGATGCATCACATCGCCGCCGACGGTTGGTCCATGGGTGTGTTCGTACGCGAGCTGGCCGCGTTGTATGAAGCGTACCTGGAGCAAAGGCCGTCGCCGCTTCCGGAGCTGCCGGTGCAGTATGCGGATTTCGCGGTTTGGCAACGTAACTGGCTGCGCGATGAGGTGTTTGATCGGCTACTTGATTACTGGCGACGACAGTTGCAGAACGCGCCCGCGCGACTGGCGTTACCGGCTGATAAACCGCGGCCGGCGATTCAGAGTTACCGTGGCTCAGCGCAATTTAGAGCGATCTCACCCGAGCTGGCGCAATCTTTAACAGATCTCAGTAATCGCGAGGGCGCGACGTTGTACATGACGCTGCTCGCTTGTTTGAACACGCTACTTCATTACTACACGGGGCAGAGCGATATCGTCATCGGAACGGATGTGGCGAATCGCAATCGCGGTGAGACAGAGGCGCTCATCGGCTTCTTTATCAATGAGCTGGCGCTGCGCACGGACCTGTCAGGCAATCCAACGTTCCGGGAGTTAATGGAACGCATTCGCGAGGTCACGCTCGGTGCTTACAGTCATCAGGACATGCCGTTTGACAGGCTTGTGGACGCGCTCAAGATCGAGCGCTCGCCCGCGCATCATCCGCTGTTTCAGGTGTCGTTCGTCTATCAGAACTTGCCGCGAACATCGATCGACGTCAGCTCGCTCACGATCAGCACCTTACCCATCGAGAATACGGTTGCGCGTTTTGAGCTCGTGTTGCGCGCGTGGGAGAGCGGGCCGGGAATGCGGTTAATGATCGAGTACAACTCCGATCTCTTCATGCCCTCGACGATCACGCGCCTGCTTGATCTATTCGAGACATTGCTCGGCATCGTGGTCCATCAACCCGGCGCTGATCTCGATGCGCTCGTTGAAATGCTCACTCAAGCCGACCGCGCGCGGCTGACTGACAAAGGAAAAGCGCTCGAAGAGGTGGGATCAAAGAGCCTTAAGAAAGCAAGACGCCGCGCTATCGCCACTCATCCTTAGCCACAAAAAAACATTTTTGTGTTTTTGTGCCTTTTTGTGGCAACTAAAAAATGGAAAACAAAGTCATTGAAGGCTTTCGCCTATCACCACAGCAACAACGTCTCTGGCTGTTGAGTAAGCAGGACGGTGCTGAAAGGTATGGCGCCCGTTGCGCGTTTATGCTCGACGGAGATCTCGACGTGCAGAGGTTGCAGCGCGCGTTTCAGGACGTCGTCGCGCGTCATGAGATTTTGCGAACGCGTTTGGAGATGTTTCCGGGGATGAAGCTGCCGCTCCAAATCATCGATGACGACGTCAACACTGCGACACACATGGAGCTCTCAACGCTCTCGCCAAACAAGCATCTCCTGTCTTTCAATCTGCCGGCGTTTTGTGCCGACGGTCCGAGCCTGCGCAATTTGATGAAGGACCTGGCCCAGTCGTATGGCGGGAAGGTTGAAGAAGAACCGATGCAGTATGCCGACTTCGCCGGTTGGCAGAATGAATTACTCGAATCCACCGAGGCTGAAGTCGGAAAGCTCTACTGGCGCAAGCGCGACTTGTCAGAATCAGCAGCACTGAAGCTTCCGTACGAACGCTCTTCTTCTTCCAGTGCGCTGGCCCATTCCGATGAGCAGACACTTGAGTTAATCGACGAAGAAATCCTGCTTGCCGCAATGTATGCGTTGCTCTGGCGGCTCACTGGTCAAGCGGATTTGTTGATCGGCGTCGCGCATGATGGTCGCCGGTACGAAGAGCTCAAGAGCGTCATCGGCCCGGTTGCGAAGTATCTGCCTGTCGTATGCATGGTGGACGATGTTCCGTTCTCACAGCTCGTTCAGCGCGTGCGAGAGGCTATCGCGGAGGCTCGACAGTGGCAGGATGTGTTTACTTACGATTCGGACGAATCCGCGTTCATGCCATTCATGTTCGAGTACATCGAAGCGCCGGAGCCTTACCAGGTTGGCGATCTTCAGTTCTCAATGTACAAGGAGGACGTCTGTCTCGATCGATTCAAGATCAAGCTGTCGCGCAAACGCGAAGCTGATACGTTGAAGTTGCAGTTTCACTACGATACGAAGTACTACGATGCAACCGCGATCTCGTATCTGTCCGATCAATATTGCACTTTATTCAAAAGCGTCTTTGCTCAACCTGATCTGAGCCTTGCCCAATTAAATCTCCTCAGCGACGCTGAGCGACAACGCCTTTTAGTTGAGTGGAACGAAACAGACGCGACTTACTCACTCGACTTTTGCCTCCACGAATTATTCGAAGCGCAGGTCAACCGCACCCCGAGCAACACGGCCGTCGTCTATCAGGACACGAAACTCACGTACGCCGAGTTAAACGAACGCGCCAACGAGCTTGCACAGAAACTGCGCGCGCTCGGTGTCGGCGTTGAGACTTGCGTGGGCGTGATGATGGACCGCTCCCTCGAGATGGTGGTCGCGCTGTTGGGCGTAATGAAAGCCGGTGGTGCCTATTTACCGTTAGATCCCACTTATCCAGAAGAGCGGCTCCAGTTCATCATCGACGACGCGAAGCCAAAGGTGATCTTAACCACGGATAACACGGATCAGAGCCACGGATCAGATCCGGATTTAATCCGTGCCTTTGATCCGCGTCAGCCGTGTTACCTGATTTATACCTCGGGCTCGACAGGCCAGCCGAAAAGTGTGATGGTCCCACATCGCGGCATCTGCAATCGATTGCTCTGGATGATTAATGCTTTTGATTTCAAGCCTACGGATCGTTTTCTGCAAAAAACACCATTTACTTTTGACGCTGCTGGCTGGGAGTTTTTCGTGCCGCTCCTGATCGGCGCACAAGTCGTCATTGCCGAGCCCGGTGGACATCAGGACACCGCTTATCTCGTCAATGCGATCACAGAAAATGAGATCACAGTGCTGCAACTGGTCCCATCGATGTTGCAGATCGTGTTGGAAGAGCCGGGCTTTGAGAACTGCCACACCCTGCGCCATGTGTTTTGCGGCGGTGACGCGCTGCCCGGCAGTTTGCACACGCGTTTCCACAGCCGTCTCGAGTGTGAGCTACACAATCTTTACGGTCCAACAGAGTATTCGATCGACGCTGCCTGCTGGCATTCACAGCCCGCCACGTTTGAGCGCACCGTGCCGATCGGGCGTGCGCTCAGTAACACGCAATTGTATGTGCTCGATCAGAGCTACAGCCCTGCGGCTGTGGGCATGACTGGCGAGCTGTTTATCGGCGGCAGCGGCATCGCGCGCGGGTATCTGAATCGACCCGGGCTGACTGCCGAGCGATTCGTGCCGCACTGCTTCTCGAACGAGCCCGGCGCGCGTCTTTATCGCACAGGCGATCTCGTGCGTTACATGCCTGACGGAAATCTGGAATTTGTTGGACGCGTGGACCATCAGGTGAAGGTGCGTGGCTTCCGTATCGAGCTTGGCGAGATCGAGGCGGCTCTTTGTCGACATCCACAGGTGCGTGAAACGATTGTGGTAGCGCGCGAGGATGGTGAAAAGCGGCTCGTCGCTTACATCGTGGGGG
>JGI12363J15224_100084_pt1 | contig 22546 bp, 22 predicted proteins | sample ForSoiNitrogNN91_FD_15224 | JGI IMG/M metagenome (IMG submission 15224)
GGCGTTGGGGCTGCTAACCGACCTGAACACGCTCGATGACGAAGCGATCTTTGTCGATTTTTTCGGCGTTCCCGCGGCAACGACGTTTGTGGTTGCGAAGCTAGCAGTGCGGACGAACACACCGCTCGTTCCGTTCTTCGCACCTTGGAGTGAAGAAAAAGGAAAGTATTTGTTGATTGCCGAGCCGCCGATTCCGGCTGAATGCACGGGCGATGAGGAGGCGGACGTACGGCGTATGACGATCGAGATTACGCGGCGGCTCGAGAACCAGATCAGACAGTTTCCCGGGCAGTGGCTGTGGATTCACAAACGCTGGAAGACGCGCCCGCCCGGCGAGCCAGGGATCTATTAGACGGATGAATACACGGATCAATCGGGCATACGAGTTTGCCGACCTTTCGGGCTATTCGTTTTTGGACCGGTTAAAGATTCGTGCGGCTGATTTGCTATTTTACCTGCTAATAAATCTGATCGGGCTGACAGCGCGTTTCGAAGTGACGGGCTGGGAGAATCACGAGAAGGCCGAGGAGAATGGCGGGCTTCCGATCTACGTCTTTTGGCACGACCGCATTTTCCTGACGACTTACTGGTGGCGCAAGCGACGCATCGTCGTCATGACATCGCAGAGCTTTGATGGTGAATATATTGCACGGTTTATTCAGCGATTTGGGTACGGAGCGGTGCGTGGCTCGAGCACGCGCGGCGGTGTCGGCGCGATCGTCGAGATGGCGCGTCTGATGCGCGCCGGATGCACGACGGCGTTTACGATCGATGGTCCGAAGGGTCCGCGTTACATCGCGAAGATGGGCGCAGTGCTGCTGGCGAAAAAGTCGGGTCAGCCGATCGTGCCGGTCACGATGGCGCTCGATCGTTACTGGACGACGCCGAGCTGGGATTGGTTTCAGATCCCGAAGCCCTTTACCCGCGCGCGCGTCTTTGTGGCACCGCCGATCTACGTTCCGGCCGACGCGGACGAAGCCCTGCTTGCGGCCAAACGCGACGAATTGCAGCAAACTCTCGACGATTTGAATCATCAGAGCGAAGAGTGGCGAAAATCACTGTGAGAGGTTAACTAATGAGATTGATTATTGCATTCGTGCTTTGTCTTGTGTTCGTGGATGTCGCGAACGCGCAGCTCAAACAGCCGACCGAATCCGCGATGGATCGCTTTCTTCGTTACGTGAAGATCGACACGCAATCGCAGGAAGACCAGACGACCGTGCCGAGCACGCGCAAACAGCTCAACCTCGCGAACCTGCTCGCCAAAGAACTCACGGCGCTCGGAGCACAGAACGTGCGCGTCAGTGAGTTTGGCATCGTTTACGCAACCGTGCCGGGTAATCTCGCTGACAACTCGAAAGTGCCGGTCATCGGTTTCATCGCGCATATGGACACGTCGCCCGCAGTCTCCGGGGAAAACGTCAATCCGATCATTCACAAGAATTACCAGGGCGGCGACATCACCTTGCCGAAAGATCCAACGCAGGTGATCCTGGTTGAAAAAACGCCTGCACTCAAAACATTGATCGGCGACGACATCATCACCGCCGATGGGACCACGCTGCTCGGCTCGGACGACAAATCAGGCTGCGCCGAGGTCATGACGATGATCGATATCCTGCGTCAGAATCCTCAGGTCAAACACGGAACAATCGCGATTGCGTTCACACCCGATGAAGAGGTTGGCGGCGGCATCGAGAAGTTTGACGTTAAAGCTTTCGGAGCGAAGTTCGCTTACACGGTTGACGGCGAAGAGCTCGGCGAGATCAGCGACGAGACGTGGAGCGCGCGCACCGCGACGGTTACGTTCCAGGGAAAGAGCACGCATCCGGGAACGGCGAAGGGGATCATGGTCAATGCGATGTACGCGATTGCGGATTATCTCAACAGCGTTCCACACGATATATTGCCGGAAACAACCGAAGGGCGCATCGGTTTTATTCATCCGTATGCGGGCGTGATCGATGTCGAGAAGTCGAGCTTGAAGATTCTTTTGCGCGACTTCGATGTCAGTGGTCTCGAAGCGAAAGAGAAACTGTTACGCGACATGGTGACGAAGACCGCAGATAAGTTTCCGCAAGTGAAGATCACGATCGCAGTCGAAGAGAATTACAAGAACATGAAGGAAGTGCTGAAGAACTATCCGGAGCTGACGAACAACGCGATGGAAGCAGCGAAGCGCGCCGGGCTGAAGCCGTTTCTGAAACCGATTCGCGGTGGGACGGATGGATCAAATTTGACGTTCCGGGGATTGCCGACGCCTAATCTGTTCACGGGCGGCGGAAATTTTCACGGCAAGCTCGAATATAACTCGCGCCGCGGACTCGAGAAGTCAACCGAGACCCTCGTCAACCTGGTCCAGATATTCGCAGAGAAGAGTTAGCCACAGTTTACACGGATTGAAAGCACGAATTATGGCTCATAGTGGTTATGTAGCGTTGATTGGTCGGCCGAATGCGGGTAAGTCAACGCTGCTTAACCGGCTCGTGGGGCAGAAAATCGCTGCTGTTTCCGATAAGCCGCAGACGACGAGGTTCAGGATTCAGGGTGTAATCACGAAGCCTGAAGGGCAGATCGTGCTTGTCGATACGCCGGGCGTGCACCAACCGGGTTACGAGTTGAACCGACGCATGATGGCGTCAGTGCAGGAGGCGCTGCTCGGCGTCGATCTGGTTTGTTTGATTCGCGACGCGTCCGTTTCAACTGGAAACGGTGATCGCTTCGTCCTCGATCTCGTCAAACGCTCTGAAAAGCCCGCGCTGCTTCTGCTCAATAAGATCGACAAGCTCGAAGAGAAATCCGCACTACTGCCGCTGATTGATTGGTATCGCACCGAGCACGAGTGGGAAGAGATCATTCCCATCTCCGCATTAAAAGAAGAGATGACTGATGTTCTGATCGAGAGCGCGTTGAAGTACCTGCCGGAAGGTGAGCCGATCTTTTCGGAAGATGAGTTGACCGACCAATCGTTGCGCGTGCTCGTTTCGGAGATCGTGCGCGAGAAAGTTTTGCACGCGACTGGCGACGAGATTCCATACGTGACCGCAGTCGTCACCGAGCGGTACGAAGAAGTTCGTGAAGACTTCACGCGCATCTACTGCGTCATCGTTGTCGAGCGAACGACGCAGAAAAAGATCATCATCGGAAAAGGCGCCAGCCGTTTGAAAGACATCGGCATTCGCGCGCGCAAAGACATTGAGGCGCTGCTGGGCCACCGCGTGCATCTCGAGCTGTTTGTGAAAGTCGAGGAAGACTGGCGCAACAAGGAACAACTACTGGATGAATATGGACTAGGGGGCAATTGAGTCACGCAAAGGAACAGCCCGATGGATGGTACGCGCTCGATGTTGACATTGACGGTGCGGCACATGAGGCTGTCGAATATGCGTTGATGGAAGCTGGTGCGCTCGGTACTGAGACTACAGATCGTGGCGTGACGGCTTATTTCGCTGAGACACCGAGCCGCGAGCATGTTCGCAATGAGTTGTTTGAGGCGTTGCGCATTTACGAGCTTTCGTCGTCGTCTGTGCGCAACATGAATTTGCGCGAGGTGGTGGCGCGCGATTGGCTGGAAGAGTGGAAGCAGAGCTGGCAGCCAGTCGAGATCGGGCGCTTCATCATCGCGCCACCGTGGTCCAACCTTGACGACGTTCACGATCATTTAGTGATTCGCATCGAGCCGGGGATGGCGTTTGGCACAGGGACTCACGAGACGACTCGCCTCTGTCTCGACGCCATTCAAAAACACTTCGCAGGCGGTAGTTTCCTTGATGTCGGCACGGGTACCGGCATTCTCGCGATTGCCGCCGCTAAACTTTTTCCATCAGCACACATCGAAGCCTGCGACACCGATGAAACCGCGATCATCATCGCGCGTGAGAATGCCGAGCTGAATGGCGTTGCTGAGCAGATTAACTTCTGGACGGGCTCGATAGACGATTCAACCGCCTCCGCCGATCTCGTGGTGGCGAATCTGACGGCTGACGTGATCACGTCAATAATGCCGGCACTGGTCGGCGTCGCATGCGGAAAGTTGATCCTCTCGGGCATTTTGGAAACGCAGCTTGAAATGGTCCAAGCCAGTCTTCATGAAAGCGGGATCGACGAATTTGAACTCACGCAAGATGGCGAATGGATAGCGCTGATTGTCTAAGAATGGTTTCACGCAAAGACGCAAAGATCGCAAAGACGCAAAGGCGGATCAAATGGTTCGGGCGCGTCTTTGCGTCTTTGCGATCTTTGCGTCTTTGCGTGAAATAAATTTGCCATCTCATGACTCGTCAAAGATTCCATGCCCCGCCAACCGCCTTCACGCAAACAACCGTCACGCTCACTGCCGACGAAGCGCGACACCTGCGCGACGTGCTCCGACTGAAAACCGGCGACGAGGTTTACGTCTTCGATGGCCGCGGACGTGAGTTTCGCTGCAGTGTCTTGAACATTAAACGCGACTCAGCCGAGCTGCGCATCGACGCCGAAGTCGAGCCTGCAAAGCCTGAATCACACTTGCAGCTAAATTTGTGCGTCGCATTGCTAAAGGGTGAGAAGTTTGATCTCGTCGTGCAGAAAGCAACGGAGCTCGGTGTCACAACCATAACGCCACTGATCACACGCTATGCTGACATTCATTTACGCGATCAAAGCGACGCGACGAAGCGTGTCGCTCGCTGGCAAAGAATCGCACTCGAGGCGGCGAAACAGTCTGGCAGGGCGTTTGTACCGGAAGTCAGTTTGCCGGTACCGTTCGAGACGGTTCTGGACGTTGAAGGTATAAAAGTAATGTTCTCGGAACGCGCTGGCGAGGCGTTTGAAAGTTTAACTGCGGCCAATTCGATTACCGCGCTGGTCGGATCCGAAGGTGGCTGGGCTGACGAGGAGATCGAAACAGCGCGGGCACGAAATTTTCATATCGTGACGCTTGGGGGCAGGATTCTGCGCGCGGAAACGGCGGCGATTGCGATAACGACGTTAATGCAACATCGATTTGGCGATCTCAAGTAAGAAATTTAGCCGCGGATTTCGTGGATGAACGCGGATTTTCATTTGACCGTAAGCAGTGTCAGGCTCAAAATGGGAGAACAAAGAATCCAAGAGGGACGTTTGAATCTCGTATGGCTATCGATAAAAATTCCGCAGTCGAGAATGCCCGAAACGACCTGGCCAAGCGCCTGAACCTAAACGCCGCCGACATCAAAGAAAAGTCAGTCGAAGATGACGACTTTCCAGACATGGCGCTCGGCGCGCCCGAAGACGGCGAGATGAGCGGCCAGATGATCACCAGCGGCTGGCGCATCAAGCTCGAAGCGCAGGGAAAAACCTACGAATACCGCGCCGATAAAAACCAGGTCAGGGCTTATAGTTTTAAGGGCAAGAATTACCGGGTCTAAAGAGGTACCAACATGAATCGCAACAATATCTTCATCCACCTCGCGCTCGCACTCGTTCTCGTTCTCGTCGCCGCCTTCGCTGGTCAACTGAGCCGGTGGCGAAAACAGTGGCGGTCGCACATCGGGCCCATTCCCGCCACTGAGAAGAAAAGAGCAACCACCACTGAAGAGATCGCGCTCAGCGAGATGCGCTTCGGCCGTCCCGAAGTGCTGGTCAAATTCAAGAGCGGCGTCAGCCAGGAAGCTATCGAGCGGCTGACCGCGCTACGTCACGATCGCGTCGAAGATCGCATCGAGAACGTCGAGGGCCTCGAAGCGATTGACGATCTCGACAATGCTGACGCTGCGACTGTCGTAAGCGAGTACCAGCAACTGCCGGAAGTCGAGTACGCCGAGCCCAACTTCGAGATCGAGCTTGACGCCTCTGAAGCTGCAGGACCACTCGAGCCCATTCTCCCGCACGATCCGCAGTTCACAGATCAGTGGGCGCTCGCGAATTCAGGCCAACGCGGCGGCAAGCAGGGCGCGGACATCAACGCCACACTCGCATGGGCCACCACGACCGGCAGCGACAAAGTCGTCGTGGCAGTGCTCGACAGCGGCGTTGATTATACGCACGAAGATCTTATACAGAACATGTGGATGCGTCCCGCGTCGATGGCGCCATATCACGACAACGAGCTCGGCACGATTGACGACGAGAACGGCTTCAACGCGATCGACACCGCTAGCGATCCGATGGACGAGAACGGTCATGGCACGCATTGCGCCGGCATCATCGGTGCGGAAGGTGAGAACAACATCGGGATCGCGGGCGTGAACTGGAAAGTGAGGATCATGCCGCTGAAGTTCATGAACGCCGGTGGCTTTGGAACGACGAAGGACGCGATCGAAGCGATCAATTACGTGATCGATCGGAAGAAAGCGGGCGTGAACGTCCGCATCATCAGCGCAAGCTGGGGCTCGACGCAACGCTCGCGCGCGCTCGAAGACGCGATTCGCAAAGCTTATGAGAACGACATTCTGTTCGTCGCGGCGGCAGGTAATTCGACAGTGAACAACGATCGCACTCCGCATTTTCCGTCGAGCTACAACGTGCCGAATGTGGTCAGCGTTGCGGCGCTCGATCGGCACGACGAGCTCGCGAAGTTTTCGAATTGGGGTGCGAAGAGTGTGGCGATTGCGGCGCCGGGCGTGGATATTCTCAGCACGTGGCTCGGGAATGCTTACGAGGAGAAATCAGGGACATCAATGGCGACGCCGGTGGTCTCCGGTGTGGCCGCACTCATTCTGTCCGAGCATCCGCGCATGTCAGTCGACGATCTGAAGAAGAAGCTCCTAGCCTCAACCGATCCAATCGTCGCGCTCAAAGGTAAAACCGTAACCGGCGGCAGGATCAACGCCGCGAAAGCTTTGGAATAAATAAATCAGCAGCGGGGGGCAAGCCCCTCTTCCTGACTTGTTCTTTTTCCAGGTGTTCATCCCTCTAAGGCGCATGAAAAAAACAAGTCAGGAAGAGGGGCTTGCCCCCGCTGCTTAATCCTACGGCTGGCCTAATTTCTTTCTTGCCTCAACTGCTTCTTTGTAAGCACCGCCACGCACGTCGCCGATCTTTATCGCCTCATCAAACTGCTTCGCCGCTTCCGCAGTGTTCTCGAGAAACATGTTGATGCGTCCCATCGCCTCGTGCGCGCGCGACATGATCGCCTTGTCAGTTTCCGGTGACGAGGCCGCGACGGCCATGCGATAGTGGCCCAACGCGCGATTCAGTCGCTCAGCCTGCACATTCTCATCCGTCGCATCCGATGCCGCGAGACTCGCCGTTTGTCCCAACGCGAAAAAGATGCGCGGCTCGCGCGGGTATTCCTTCAACATCTCACGCAGACGATTCTCAGCTTCGTTGTAATCCTTGTTGCGCAGCGTGTCTTCAATCGACGAGAGATCACGCACGAGCGCCGCCTCTTTTCCATTCGCCTCAACGTTGACTTCCGAAGCCGATCTGCGTGCGGCTGTTCGTGCCTCGCGTGCCGCCGTCGCCCTTTGCACCGTTTCTGCGTACTCCGACGGCCGCTTGGCTTCACGCACTGGATCAAAAGACGCGATCATGTCTGGGAAAAAATTTGCGAGGTCAAAACCGGCGCTCTCGATTCCCTTCAACTGGTCCGCGAAGTAAAAAGAGAGCACCGCGCCTTTCTCATATTCTGCGGCGAGTCGCGCAACCGTCTCATCCTGGATCGCTTTCATCTCCTCTGTTGCTGTCTTGCCGATTGCAGCGCGTTCAGGTTCCGTTTTCGCCGCTGCCAGTTGCGCGCGCGCATCACGTCCAAGAACTTCGAGCCGCCGCATCTCCTCGTAACGCGCGTCCGCAGCAGTCACGAGCGATCGACTGACATTCAAAAACACGTCCGGACTGACCTGCGCACCGGCCTGCTGTCGCTCATTTAAGAGCTGCTTGATCTGTTCGCGACGAAGCGCGATGTCTTTGTTGAAGCGCAGCACGAGCGCGTCAATAACATACTGCAGGTATGCACGCCGCAACTCAGACGAGCCCGGATCAGTTCCTTCCGGAACAACTGCGTAGTAATCGTCGCCGATGATGCGGAAGTTGATCGTGCCGCGCGCCGCAAGCAGGTCCGGCAGGATCAGAAAGCGGCGTTCTTTTTGCCGGAATGAGTACGTCTTTTCTTTCGACTTCTTGTTTGGATTCTTCACCTCGACTCGTTCAGCCGAGCTCGTGATCGGCCGTGTGTGCAGGTACGTCAGAAGTCCACGGACCATCTCGGCCGTCGGCGCGCGCAGCCGGTCGCCTTCAGCCTGGTAAGCGCGCACGTACTCGACCATGTGTTCGTCGATACCGGATCGACGCGCGAACTCCTGCACGAGCGGCGCGAAGTCAAGCACCTCTAAAAGTCCGGCAGGCAAATCTTCGGAACGCTCGGGCGCGTCGAAGCTGGGTGATGGACCAAGCGCGAGTGCGAGTGAAACGTAGCGCGCGGCCTGGTCCGCCGGAGTCGCCGGCGAGGGCAGTCGATTGCGCTCGTAAAAAGTTTTCATTTTCTCGCGGAGGGTCGGGTCGAGATTGGCGACGTCCTTCCGCAGCTTCGTGCGAAATGCGGAAGGCTGCCGGCCTGTGGGTGTCGTGTCGAGCCCTGCGGTGTCGAGTGCAGCCATCACCAGAATCAAGCGTGGATCGGCTTGAAAGTCGACGCCGTATTCAGAAACTTCGAAACTGAATCCGGGTCGTTGCTGGACCGGCGGTGATGGTTGTGGTTTTGCCGGCTCTCGTTGAACAGTTTGCGAGGATATGACTCCGGCAGACAAAACTGTAATTAAGAGGATCAGTAAACAATGCTTCAATCCGTGTTACTCCGTCGTGTGAATCTTTGGCTTTTTCCTGGCCCGGTAAGCGCGCAGCGCCCGCAATGTTAGCGGATAAGCGAGTGCCGAACAAACCACCGAGAGCACCATGCCCCCGACTGAAAACGGCCACACAATGTTGTTCCAGCTCTGCACAAAAAGCAGTTTGTAGTAGTCGCCGGAAAAGATCCGCGGGTGTGTCAGGAGCTGCAGGCCCTCGTCTGGGATGCGCAAAGGGCGGCCAAGGATGAATGCACCCACCGAGTAAGAGGCAATAATTATCGGGACTAGCGTCAGAAACGGGTTGTTGACGAAGGTTCCGGTATAGATCGCGATCTTGTTGAAACGAAAAAGAAAGGCGAGCGCCGTCGCCATGATGGTGTGAAGGCCGAGGAACGGCGAGAAGGCGATAAAGACGCCGATTGAAAAAGCAAGCGCCGTCCGCTCGGGTGGATCGTCGATCGCAAGCAGACGGCGAAATGCAGCACGAAACATGACTCTGTGCAACCTCTGTGTTCTCTGTGTCTCTGTGGTTGTTGTGACCTTTCACCACAGAGACACAGAGGACACAGAGGTTGCACAGAGAAGAAAACTACTCAAAACTCTTCAAAGCTTCCGCTTCGTTCTCGTAAGAATCGAAAACTGTCAGCAGCTTCGTAATCACCAGCAGGTTCTGAATCCGGTCCGTTAAGCTCAGTAACTTGAGCTGCCCGCCCTGCTTAGTGATAGTCGTGTAGTTGGCGATCAACTCGCCGACACCAGTGGAATCCATGTACTTCACGCCGGCCAGGTTCAGCAAAACCTTCTTCTTTCCCTGATCCGAAAGGTTCCGAATCGAATCACGCAAGGAAACTGCGCCCTCACCGATACGCACGTCACCACTCAGATCGAGAATGGTGACGTCTCCCGCTTGTCGTTCTTTCACGTCGAGCTCAGCCATTAGCTTTCTCCGTTACTTGTAGCTGTTGAGCGCTTCAGCTTCGTTGTCGTAAACGTCGAAGACGGTAAGGAGCTTCGTGATTGTCAGCAAGTCCTGAATTTTCTGTGTGAGATTGAGCAACTTGAGCTGTCCACCGTCTTCTTTGCCGATGGCGGTGTAGCTGGATACAAGCTCACCGATACCGCTCGAATCGACGTAGCTCACACCCGAAAGATTCAAAAGAATGCGCTTCTTGCCTTCTTCGAGCAATCGCCGGATAGCAGTGCGCAGCGCCACGCTACCCTCACCGATAGTTATCTTTCCGCTCAGGTCAAGAACGGTCACATCTCCGGCTTGACGCTCGTTGATATTCAACTCAGCCATTTTCAGAAATCTCCTTTATGCAATTGCGAATTAACGTCGCTTGAGCATGCGCACCGTGGTACCGCCGCCGGGTCTGATCAACCAGGCGACTTCGTCCATAAAACTGCGCATGAAAAAGATGCCACGGCCTGAGGCTTTAAGAATGTTCTCTTGTGCTGTTGGATCTGGGATTGTTTCCGGGTTGAAGCCTGGGCCCTGGTCGTGCACGCTGATTTCAACAGCGTCAGGCGAGCTCTTCAAAGTTATGTCTACGGTTTTGTCCTCGTCCTGACGATTGCCGTGGAGCACTGCGTTGGTGACAGCCTCGCGGACGGCCATGTCGATTCCAAACGCAGCGTCATCGCTAATGCCTGAACGGCCAACAAATTCAGCGACCGCGGCGGCCACGGTGGCAATCGTATCAATGCGACTGGGTAAACTTAACTCGGTCGTCTCTAGGGTCACAATGCTTATGCATGACCTCTCCGAAAGCCACTGCGCGAGGACTCTGGCTGCTTTCTAATAACACCCACACTTATCAGGAGTTTGACGGTGTAACATGCTGGAGACTGCGCTGTCAAGAATCGGTCAATTTTTAGACTATAAAACCCAGGCCCTTGAGCACCCGATCGAGTTCCTCGAGATCGAGCGGCTTCGTCAGGTAGACGTTTGTGCCGTTCTCGATCGCCGCCTCCTCCATGCCGTAGACATCGTAAGCCGTGATCGCGACAATAGGCGTGTGGTCGCCCTCACCTTCGAGCTTGCGGAAGTGCTTGATAGTCTCCAAACCATCCAGAACCGGCATGTTCAAATCGACAACAATCAGGTTCGGATGATAGCGGCGCGCCATGTCGAGCGCCTGCTGGCCGTCTTCAGCCTCAACCACGTGGTAGCCTTTTAATTCAAACGCCCGCTTGAGCATAATGCGAGTGTCCGTCGAATCTTCGGCAACCAGTACTGTCGGATAAACTATTGCAGACACGATTCACTTCGGGCCAACCGCCCACCTGTTACAAAAATGTGTTCTGGGGGATTAACCTACGCGGAGGGGGATCTAACATTCGCAGGATGCGTAAGTTATAACACAACGTTGCCTTTTATGTCCTTTACGTACAGTAGCTGACAGAATGAAACTGCAACCAGCACGTCACATCACCGGAGAGCTGCGTTTACCGGGCGATAAGTCGATATCACACCGGGCCGCGCTCATTGCCGCGCTTTCAGACGCCAGCTCGGAGATTTCAAACTTCTCAACCGCGGCCGACTGTGCCTCAACGCTCTCGTGCTTGCGCGAGCTCGGCATCTCGATCGAACACGAGCCGGACAAGGTGGTCTTTGCTGGCGGCCAGGAACTTTCTACGCCGCGCCAGCCACTGGATTGCGGTAACAGCGGATCAACGCTTCGAATACTTGCCGGTGTTTTAGCGGGTCATGATTTAACTGCGGAGCTGACCGGCGACGCGTCGCTGAGATCGCGGCCCATGCAGCGCATCATCGAGCCGCTCGAAATGATGGGCGCGAGGATTGAATCAACTGACGGCAAAGCGCCGCTGGTAGTGCACGGCTCGAGTCGACTAAATCCGATCACTTACAAGCTTCCGGTCGCGAGCGCGCAGGTTAAATCCGCGATCCTCTTCGCCGGCTTGAACGCAACCGGACGCACGACCGTGATCGAAACCTTACCGTCGCGCGATCATACCGAGCGACTTTTCAACGGTTTCGGCATTCCGGTCACGATCAACGCCGATCATTCCATCACGCTTTCGGCTCGAGGACGCTTTATTGGCGGGTCGATGACGATTCCCGGCGATGTTTCGTCAGCCGCTTACTTCGTCGCCGCAGCAATGCTACTAGCTGATTCACAACTGACGATCGAAGGCGTTGGCCTGAATCCGACGCGCGCTGCATTTATCTCGGTGCTGACTTCGTGGGGCGCAGACATCTCCACGACAGACATACAAACTGAGCGCAACGAGCCGTACGGAACGATCAACGTTCGCGGCGGGCTCAACGGAAGGTTCGAGTCTGATCGGATCTTGAGCGGAGCTATGATTCCATCGTTGATCGACGAGCTTCCATTGCTTGCCGTCGTTGGTTCGCAGATCGAAGGTGGGATATCAATTCGCGACGCCTCTGAGTTGCGCTTGAAAGAGAGCGACAGGCTTGCAACCACTGCCGCAAACCTGCGCGCGATGGGTGCTGACGTCGAAGAGTTTGACGACGGTCTCCGCGTTTACGGTCCTACCAAACTTCACGGCGCGTCGATCGAGTCGCACGGTGATCACCGCATCGCGATGGCTTTCTCAGTCGCAGCCTTGATCGCCGAAGGTGAGACAGAGATCACGGGCGCCGAATGCGTCGCGGTCTCATTCCCCGAGTTTTTCACGCTTCTGGAATCGGTAGCGCACAGATGAAACGTTCGGGTCCAATCGTCATCACCGGTTTCATGGGTTGCGGCAAGAGCAAAGTGGCTCGAGAGCTGGCCCTAAGACGCAACGTTGCAATGGTTGACCTCGACGAGTGGATCACAGCACGCATCGGCCGCAATCCAGCGCAACTCATCACTGAAGACGGCGAGCCTGCGTTTCGGAAGATCGAGTCGAACGCACTGCGAGATTTGTTAGAGGCGCGTGAGGCCGGCGTAGTCGCGCTCGGCGGCGGCGCATGGATTGAGAAAGCAAATCGCGATCTGATCGACGAGTACGGTTGCACCAGCATCTGGCTCGACACGCCGTTCGAGATTTGCTGGGAAAGAATCGCGGCGTCAGAAGAAGATCGCCCGTTGGGAAGAACCCGCGAAGAAGCGAGGGCCCGCTACGATCGTCGTAAGCCAATTTACGCTCTGGCCCACCTTCACATCCAAGTCAAGGTCGAACAGACCCTCAACGATCTAATCTCAACCATCGAAAAATGCTTAACCACGGATTACACGGATTAACCCAAATTTATCCGTGTAATCCGTGGCTAAAACTCCCCCCTCAGAACTTATACTTCAAAGCAAACTGCATCTGCCGCGACGATCCGGAATCGCCAGTCGGGAAGCGCGTGGAGGTGATCACGCCGAACGTGGTGCTACCAACCTGCGCTGTCCTTCCTGGTTGACCGAAGTTCGCGTGATTGAACACGTCAAAAACTTCCCAACGGAATTCAATCATCTGGGTTTCAGTCAGTTTTGTGCGCTTAATCAGCGACAAGTCTGAATTGTGGAAGCTTGGTCCAATGACCACGTTACGGCCCAAGCTGCCGAAATGGTAAATGGTCTTTCCATTTATAAACTGCACCGGCAGGATGACGGACGAGCCTGACGGACAATTACCACCTGGCCGTGGATCGCAGACGTTGTTTGCAAACCACTGCACTCCGATTCCACTTGACGCAGGCGCCGCCGCCGGCGAAATCGTGATCGGACCGTTGATGTCGGGACGAAGCGTGGCAAGGCCCGTCAACGAGTTTGCATTTGCCGCGGGTATTCCGCCCGCCAACGCGCCGACATTACCTGCCAGCAACGTCACGGGATTTCCGCCCTGCGATTGCTCGATGAACGAGAGCTGCCACCCCTCTTTGAACTGATTACCTTTGAACGGCAGCTCATACAATCCGCTGATCACAAATCGATGACGCACATCGAAGTCTGACAAGCCCCGGTCGCCGCGCAGGTTGTAACTATCCTGCACGGTCACACCTTGCGAGCTCTGCGAGTTGTAATCGATCGATTTCGAGAAGGTGTACGAAGCATTGAACTGAAGCCCTTTGCCAATGCGCTTGTTTGCGGTGACCCAGAGAGCGTTGTAGTTCGAATTGCCCGTGCCTTCACGGAACGTGATGTTCTGGAGCGGCACTCCGGGACCGATCGGGCTGCTTGATGACAGCGTCGGGAACGGGCGCACTGGATTGAGCGCGGCATTCAGGAATATTTGATTCAGGTTCCGGGTGAGCCGCAGGTGCGTGCCCTTCGATCCGTAGTAGCCGACGGTTACGGCCAATCCTTGCCGGACTTCGCGCTGCACGTTCAGGTTCCACGATTGGATATACGCGTTATCGAATTCCGGATCAGAAGAACTGGGCGAGATGCTTGAGCCCGGCACCGCATGACCGGGATCCGTAGCATTGAAGAGTTGCGTCGTCGTATTCGCCGGTAACGCTACCGACGTCGCAAACGGTGGATTCGACGCGTTGCCGGTTACGAGGTTCGTAATCGGTTGATCGGCGAGAATCGCGTAGGCGCCGCGAATCGAAGTCTTTCCATCCTTCCAGGGATCCCATGCAAAGCCGAGACGAGGTTGGAAGTTTTTCGAGTTCGTGTGATAGACCGGGGCAATGCCGTGATTGACCTGTATCAACGAATTAACTTCCGGCACGTAGTCGACAAAGCGATCGAATCGCTCGGTCGGCGACATCAGCCAGTCGTAGCGGAAGCCAAGCTCCAGCGTCAGATTCGGACGCACTTTATAGTTGTCCTGAACGAACGCGCCGAGTGCACCCTGCGCGATTGCAGAGGAAACGTCGCCAAGCGTGACGGTAAAGGCATTCGCGGTGCCGGCGAGAAACGCCGCCATGTTTGCGAACGCGAAGCTGCCGGTGTCTTTGCCGGTATTGTTGTTGTAGAAGCGCCGAATTTCACCGCCAAACTTGAGCGAGTGATTACCGTGCAGATAGTTCAGCGTGTCGGAAACGACGTAAGTAGTATCTGAACGCCCTTGCGGGAAGCCGGTCGGACCACCGAAATTCAGACCCGTTCCGCCAACCGCCATCTGGGGTAATCCGATCGCCTCGGTGACGCCGTTCTTAATGCCAAAGTCGAGTGGATTGAGTTGGGCGTTCGGCGTGAACGCGATGTGGATTCGGTTGAAGCCAAACCGCGCTTCGTTGACGACCGCGGCGCCGAAGGTGTGCGTTTCATTCAGCGTGAAGATCTGGCGGCGAGATTGACGCGTGTCGCCAAAACCCGGGATCGAGTTTCCCTGTAGCGTCGGCTCACCCCGCTCATCGCGTTGCAATGCGTAGTAAACATGCAGGCGATCGTTTGTGCCCATATTGTGATTAACGTCGATGGTTCCTTGATCGATATTCACGGGCGCCGTGGCTGAGCCACCAAATCCCGTCGCGCCGACGTTCGGGAGCGGAATCAACGGCAGAAGCGCCTTGATAACCGGATCCGTCACACCCGCGCGTTGGGCGGCCGAGGGAACGGTCGAAGTGGGAAGCGTCAGCCCCTGTCGTTGGCGCAAGCCTTCATAGCTGAAGAAGAAGAAAGTTTTGTTTTTGCCGTTGTAGCTAAATACCGGACCGCCCTCACCGAAGTGCGGCACGTTCAAAGGTCCGCCGAGATTGAAGCCAAACTGGTTTCGTTTGAACGGGGCTGGCTGGGTTGTACGATCAAAGAAATTGCGTGCGTCGAAATAGTCGTTGCGCAGAAACTCGAAAAGCTCGCCGTGATAATCGTTGGAGCCCGAGCGCGTGGCGATGTTCACGATCGCGCCGGAGTTGCGGCCGTACTCAGCGCTGAAGGTTGAGTTGTCGGCCTTAAACTCCTGAACCGTGTTGATTGACGGCTGGAACGTGATCTGATTCTGGACCATGTCGTTGAGATTGATGCCGTTGATCATGAAGTTCACGGTGTCTTCGCGATTGCCGGCAGTGTTGATGGCAAACGAGCCCTGGCCGCGCAGTGGCGCAGTGAGAAATCCGTTTTGGGGCGGCGTCACCGAACCCGGAATCAAGAGCCCGAGATCGACGAAGTGACGGCCGTTTAGTGGAATCTCCTGCACGGTGCGTTGATTGATGACTGTGCCGACCGAGGTGGTGGCAGTCTCGATCACGGGCACATCCGACGAGACTTGTACCTGTTCAGAGATGGCTCCGACGTCCAACTGAAAATTCTGGACGATGGTTCTGGCAACTTCGAGAGTTACCTGATCTGCGACCTGCGTTTTGAATCCCTGGACTCTTACTTCGATTGCATAGAGTCCGACGGGCAAGGCTGCAACCTGATAATTGCCGTCGCTGTCGGTCTGCACCGTCCTTTCAGTAGCGGTGTTTTTATTTCTGACGACGACAGTTGCATTCGGCAGCACCGCGCCCTTCGAATCGGTGACGGTGCCCTGAACAGTAGCGGTTGATTGGCCCAATGCTGTGGAAGTCGCGAGGAGAGCGGCTACGAGCATTAAGAAAATAGCGATTCCTTTGCTTAGCATGTTACCTCCAAAAAATGCGGGCGGTTGTAGGAAGGAGAAACCCCTTCTAGCAATGTGAGTGCCGTGAGTGCACGTGATGCACTCCGAGTTTTCCTTAGCAAATCGTGATCTCGGATAGCCTTGAAAATCCAAAAACCACAAGGCCATCCGAAATTATCTACCAACGCAGCAGGAAGTCCTTGAGCGTCGCGTACATCTCGTCGAAAGAATCAGCACAAAACAGCACTGACTGGTAATGTGTTGGATCGTAGACATTGTTTGCAGCGGCATCGATGTCGAGCGGTTGCAGGTTAGCCTTGTGCATCTCTGCCAGCTCGCCGGCTGACGATAGCAAACCAGTCCCATAAGCCTTGACGCGACCGTCCTCACGCAACACGCCAAACTCGATCGTGAACCAGTAGACACGCGCCAGACGATCGAGTTCGCTCGGGTCTTCAGTGCGCTTCACCGCTTCGCCGAAGAGCCGGTTGAGCTCGGCGAACCGTGTGCTGGCGAGCGTTACGGCGTGACCGATGAGCTCGTGGGCCACGTCGGGCTCAGGCGTGTACAACGGTGTCGAGTGATGGCGAATGTACTGCGTCGAAAGAAAGACTCCGCGCGCCAGCGACTCCAGAAAAACCCTTGGCTCAACGAGACCAGCGACGGGCTCGAGGCGAAAGCCGCTGATGGCTTCGACTTTCTGGCTCACTTCGTCGAGTTGCGGGATGCGATCGGTGTCAAACGCCAGACGATCGATGCAATCGAGATATTCGGCGCAGGCATGCTCGCGGTGCGCTGGACCGAGCGCTTGCCAGATCGTCTTCCATACGCCGTGTTCGAGCTCCGTGTATGGTGCGGCTGGAATTTGTGAACCGGGTTTATAAGTCATGGCGATCTCGGCGATCGCATTGCGGCGGGCGCGGTATTCCTGGTCGCGAAAGCCCGGGTGGTCCGGATCGAGTTGCACGAGGGAGATGTCTACGTGGTCGCGTAATGGTTCAATTGCTGTAATCACTTTTATTCACCTCGAAGAAATAAAAAACGGCCACCAATCCTTCTGGGATTGATGGCCGGTTTTAGGAAACCTGTCTTTTGTGCTACATGGTCAATGCACTTCGACAGCCCATCGCCTGACCGTCCCTCCCATCGGAGAGCGGGCCGTAATAGTAATAATAGCGATGAAGGCTCAGACTCATGATCGTTGAAAAGAATAGACCCGAGCGGAGCAGATCGTCAAGGCAGAATCTATTTTGAGCGGGGGCAAGCCCCTCTTCCTGACTTGTTCATTCCTCTATGAGCCTTGAAAGAGAACAAGTCAGGAAGAGGGGCTTGCCCCCGCTGATCAGAATTTAAGAGTTTGCCTTTCTTTAAAAAAGTCAGCCCAGGCGTCGCCCTTTTTCTTCAGCAGCTCAGGAACGTTTGTGATGGTGAAGTCCTGGATCTTTACACCCTTCGCGATTTGTTGCCACGTCAGCGGCATCGACACCGTCGCCTTCGGCTTCGCACGCGCCGTGAACACCGCCGCCAAACTCTTGCCCCGCGCGTTCTGCATCCAGTCAACGTAAACCTGCGTGCTCTTTCGCTTCGCAATCGTCCTCTCAACTGTCGCGATCTTCGGTGCACGTCGCGCAACTTCCGTCGCGAACAGTCGAGAAAACTCCGCCACCTTCTCGTACTCGTTCGCCGGCTTGAGCGGCACGTATATATGAATGCCAGACGATCCGGAAGTCTTCGGAAACGCCTTTAATCCGATCTCATCAGCGACTTCCTTCACAACGAGCGCCACCTGCAACACGTTTTCCCACGGCGCCTTTTTCGGATCGAGATCGATCGCGATCCAGTCAGGCTTGTCGAGACGTTTGATCGTCGAGTGCCACGGATGTTGTTCGATCGCGCCGAGCGTCACGAAGTGCAGCACCGATCCGATCGTTGAATAAACTCCGTAGTCGAGTTGCCGCCCTTCCTGATTCGTGAGCCGCGCGGTCTTGATGAACTCAGGCGCGCTCTCGAGGTCTTGCTGAAAGAACATCGGCGCCCTGATGCCGCGCGGATAACGTTGCAGAATCGCGGGCCGGTCCTGTAAATACGGCATGATGTAATCAGCGACTTTGAGGTAGTAACTAAGCAGGTCAAACTTCGTGAGTTTCTCATCGGGCCAGTAAATACGATCGAGGCTCGTGACTGCGACCTGCTCGCGTCCGGCCTTGATGATCAAGTCGCCTCGTGGCCGATCCAGACTGAGAAATTCCTCAACTGTAACAACCGTGCCGCTTTTCTGTTTCGTTCGTTTTACTTCTTCTTTAGGCATGGTAAATTCGGACCATGAGAATTACATTACTTTGCCTGATTCTCGCCGCCTTCATCGCAGCTCCGCCGCAAACGGTAACCTACAATCTCGACGCCAGCCAAAGCAAGTTCATGGCCCACGCGAATCGCAGCGGTCTGTTGTGGTTCAAAGGTAAGAGCCATCACCTTGCTGCAAGTGATTTCAGCGGGCAGGTCGAGCTTACGCCTGACACGATTACACCTGCGTCGCTGCGACTCGTCGTCAAAGCCGCATCGCTACATGAGACTGGCGCCGAGTTCACTGAGCCGCAGAAGCAAATCATCGACAAAGAGCTGAAAGATATCGTGCTGCATCCGGACCAATATCCGGACATCACGTTTCAGAGCACGAACGTTACTGCGAAGAGTTTGGGGGGCGGTCGCTACGACGTAAAGATCAACGGCAACCTGACGCTGCATGGCGTCACCAAGCCCGTCATGATCCCGACCACCGTCACGCTTAATGGGAGCACGTTGCGTGCGGTTGGCGAGTTCAGCATCGATCGCGATGATTACAAGGTGAAAGCAACGTCAGCATTTCACGGGATGGTGCGCGTCGATGATGACATTAAATTCGAGTTCGATATTTTGGGCCGCAGAGACTGAAGAGGTTTTCACGCAAAGACGCAAAGGCGGGTCAAATGGTTCGGGCGCGCCTTTGCGTCTTTGCGATCTTTGCGCCTTTGCGTGAAAAACCTATTAGTCACCGTAACCCTCAGGATGCGACTGCATCCACTTCCACGCTGACTCGATAATCAATCCGAGATCCTGGAACTGCGGCTGCCACCCGAGCTCACTCTTGATCTTGTCTGAGCTCGCAATCAATATTGCCGGATCACCTGCGCGACGCGGTCCCATCCGCACCTTGATTTCTTTCCGTGTGACACGCTTCGCCGTCTCGATCACATCGCGCACACTGTATCCATCACCACCACATCCGAGGTTGTAAATCGCGCTGCGCTCACTCAGAACATCGAGCGCGAGAATGTGCGCGCGCGCCAGATCGATCACGTGAATGTAATCGCGAATGCACGTACCGTCAGACGTCGGATAGTCGTCGCCAAAGATCTCGACGTGTGCCCGTTTCCCAACCGCTGCCTGCAGAGTGATCGGGATGATGTGTGTCTCCGGATCGTGATCCTCACCACAGTTCTCACTCGCTCCCGCAGCATTGAAATATCTTAGCGACGCGTACCTGAGCCCGTGCGCCTTCTCATACCAGTGCATTGCGCGTTCGAATGCGAGTTTTGTTTCGCCGTAAGTATTGGTGGGATTAGTCGGCGCTGATTCGAAGATCGGCTGCGCCTCGGGCTCACCGTACGTCGCCGCAGTTGACGAAAAGACGATGCGACCGACTCCACAATCGTGCATCGCATCGAGTAAAACCAAGCCGGCGACGACGTTGTTTTGATAATACTTCGCGGGCTTCTCGACCGACTCACCGACCAGCGACGACGCCGCCATGTGAATCACTGCATCGACGTTGTTGAGTGTTTGGCGAAGCTTGTCTGCTTCAAAAAGATCGCCCTCAACAAAACGGGCGCCGTCAACAACGGCGCCGCGATGTCCTTTGGATAAATTGTCGTAGACCACAACCTCGTGGCCGTCGTTTACCAGCTCTTCAGTGACGACACTTCCGATGTATCCCGCGCCGCCCGTTACGAAAACCCGCATGAATGACCCCTTGATAATTTTTCGCTAACTGACCGCAACGTTCGGGTGTGTCTTCGCTGCATCCGCCTTAACCGGTTCTGCCGGCGGTATGACGTAAAGGATGCGACCACAGTTATCACACGTGATGATCTCGTCCCCACGCCGGATCTCGGCCATCATCTGCGGCCTCAACGACATGAAACACGCGCTGCACGAACGATTGCGCGCCTCGGCGACGGCGACGCCATCGCGGATGCGCGCCCCGATTCTCGAATACAGAGCACTCATCGGCTTCGGCAGACTCGCAAACACTTCTTCGCGTTCTTTGCGAGCCGTAGCCAAGCGATCGCCGATCGTTGCAGACTCCTCGTCAAACGCCTTCAGCTTCGCCTCGCGATCGGAATTCATGGTGGCGATCTCGTCTGCACGTTCCTTCAAAGATCCTTCCGCTTGTTCGAGCTGCTCCATTTGTTCGAGGATCTGTGTTTCCAGGCCTGAGATCGTTTTTCGCGCTGCGTCTGCCTCACGAATCGCGGCAGTGTATTCATCCGGCTTCTTCGACGACATCAAGTTTCGCTCGGCTCGCTCGGCGCGGCCTTTCTGCTCCATGACCTCGTTTTCGAGGCGGGCCCGCGTGTGTTTGGCTTCGTCGCGGCGGTTTTCGAGCGCCCTAATTTCAAAGGCGCGCTGATCGAATTCTCTCTCGATCTCGGCGCGCCTTTCGGGTGTTGCTTGTTGGTCTTTTTCTAGTTTTCGTATGGTCGTATCAAGATGCTGCAAAGCGATTAACTTCTGCAATTCCGCTTTCACTCTTTATTCACTCCTCAAAAGATCAGGGCTGTTTATGACGATTTCCATCGCTTGCGATCATCACACAACCAACACGTCTGACGCAAGTATAGCCACAGATCCGTGTGTAATCCGTGGCTATACCGAGTTTTGTAATCGAGTTCCGAGACTAGATCGGACCGTTTGTAGTTCGAATACGAGCGCGCGGCGTGACGCGGATGCGCGGCATGTTGATGTTGATCGATGGCATCGACACCGCGGGAATCACGACCCTCGGCATCGCGATATCAACATCGGGAAAGGCGATCCGCGGAATGACGATGCGACGCCCAACCTGCGGACGGTCCAACGTTCCGACGCCTCTCGCTTCGCTCGGCGTTACACGAATCGTTTGCTGCGACTTGTTGCGAATGATCGTGAGCGAAACGTCGCCGTCTTTCTTACGATTGATCACACGCGATAAGTCACCAGGCGAGTCAACTTCTTCACCTTCAATCGCGGTGATCACATCGCCGGCTCTCACTCCAGCCTTCGCTGCTGGTCCATCGTCAGTAACCGACGTCACCAATACGCCTTTGCCACTCGCGATGCCAAAGTAGTCGGCAAGCTGCTTCGTCAGCTCCATCGTGCTCACGCCGATCCGGCGCGTATTGCCGAGCGCGAATGAGAAGTTGCCGTCGTTGTCAAACAAATCGCCACGGCCGAACGGCGCCCCTTCCCACTTAAACGACTTCATGTCCGGGCCTTCAAATTTCCACATCTTCGGATTGCCGCGTAGAACATCACCCGCGAAGCTCTGGTTGAGTCGCTTGGTGACTGTGGCGGTGACTTCCTGTTCCGTACCACCGCGACTAAAACTCACTTTGACACTCTGATCCGGAGCGAGCTCCGAAACGAGTCGATTGAGTTTGCGAACGCTCGAGACGTTCTCGCCATCGATGCTCAGGATGACGTCGTCTTTGCGCAAGCCGGCTTTCTCGGCTGGGCTGTCTTTAACAACCTGTGTCACACCGACGCCGCGGACTTGATTCATGTGATAGCGGCCCATGTTCTCGCGACTGACGTTCTCGGCATAGACGCCAAGGAAGCTGCCACCGTCAATGAAAAAAGAGAACGTTTGATCCATTGGTTCGTCGTCAGGAGGCGAAGGAGGCGGCGGCGCGGTCTTTTGAGCGACTGCGACACCTGCGGTCAGAATTAGAGCAAGCAGGAGACTAAAAGAATATTTAGCTTTCATGCGAGTTTCCTCCGGAAGAGTTTTGCGGTTACACGCAGACTCGGCAGTGAGGTTCCGGAAATTTTTTTAGAGTGGTTTGTAGATTTCAGTTTGGTCCCTGAGCTCGAACGCGATTTTGCCTTCGGTTTGGGCAAGATCGAGGTGAGCTACAGCTTCGGAAACCGACAAGAACCGGTGCACATCGTCAGCGTGCGGAAACATCTTGAGCGCAGCCTCCCACGCCGTGATGCCTGATTTCGGAACGTGCCCGATCACCTGCGCCTGCCGGTCCTGAAACGCGCGGAAGTAGCGGTGGAAAAGCTCTTCGTAATCGTTGATCGGCTCGCCATGCCCGCCATAAACA
>JGI12363J15224_100085_pt1 | contig 22513 bp, 18 predicted proteins | sample ForSoiNitrogNN91_FD_15224 | JGI IMG/M metagenome (IMG submission 15224)
GAGCCCGCGAAGCGGGCGACAGCGCGTGGATGCGTTGAGCTGTCGCCCGCTCCGCGGGCTCGCACGTGTTTTTTACCGTTCGATCCTGGGGCTTGCGCCCCAGGCTTTATGCTGTCGCTCGCTTCGCGAGCTTGTGCAAAATGGTTTCAGATCTAATTCTGCGTTCGTGCTTTTTCTTTGTTCGCAGCGGCGGCGGTTTGGGTTTTCATGAACTCGATGACGGTGTTCACGTCTTCCTGCGCCAGGTTCAGCCTGGGCATGCGGATCTCTTTGTATTGTTTGAAGAGCGCCGTTGCGATCGGATCTTTCTCTTCAATCAATTTGTCAGGCTCCATAATCATCCGGCTGAGCCAGGCACGCTCGCGCACGCTCGTCACACCGAGCAGATCCGGACCAACTTTGTCACCATTTCCGATCGTATGACAGGCCGAACAGCGCGTATGAAAAAGGTAGGCCCCTTTGTCGATATTCAGCGTGACCGATTCGGCCCGACTCGCCGGCACCGTGTTGACGGCCGCCTGCGCGCCATAACCAAGCAAATTCTGGATCTTCAAAGCCATGAACTTGGTATTGTCGAGCGCCGCGTTTCTCATCCATATGCCGGTGGCTTCGTTGCCAATGAGCAAGCTCGGCGTGTGGCCGTCAGGATCGTTACCGTTGGGAAGCTTATCGAGTCCCAACTTCTTACTAATGAGTTTAATGTCCGCTTCCTTCCCCGTGAGGAATGTCCAGCCAGGCCCGACGTGATACTTCGCCGCATACTCTTTGAGCACTTCGGGCGTGTCATGTTCCGGATCGATCGTTATCGAGATAAAAAAGATATCTTTCCCCATACGATCGCCCAGGAGTTTCTGAAGCTGGACGAGTCGCGCAGTCTCAAGTGGGCAGTTGTACTTGCAGGTCGTGTAGATAAGCTCGAGAGCCACAACCTTTCCTTTAATAAGATCGTCGTAGAAGTGAACCTTCTTGCCGTCCTGCGTGATCAGCTCAACGTTGGGAAAGTGAGTTCCACCCCACTGCGCCTCTGCCTTTGCATCAGCGGCGGCATCCGGTTTCGACAACTGCTTAAGATGCATTCCGCACTTCGGGCACGAGCCGGGAGTCTTTGATTTGACCTCCGGATGCATTGGGCAACTGTATTCGGCAGCTTCGACAGTTTGCTGCTGTGCGAAACTGACGCCAGCCGGAACTTGAGAAATAATCAATAGAGATATAGTGAGCGTTAGCACTCCAATCAAAATAAACTTCGCGTTCTGTAGTTTCATATCTGAACTTCTCCTTATCTAAAACTCATTGAGCTGAGCGACCCTGCCGCTAACCCACCACAGGCCTTCGCCCGGATCGCTCAGCTCAATTTCATTCATCGCGAAGCCCTATTGAATGGGCGCTGATTGAACAGTGCCAACCTCTTTGGCTGTAACAACGTTGTTCCCAACGCTGATGCTGCCACCCGTCAATTTCCCCGTCGCTATGTCGAAGGTGAGATTAGCGGAGACCAGCATTGTGCGAGCTGATAGAGCATCCTTAGTGCTGTCGTAGTAAGGCGTTGATACGATTACCACGTCAGACGATTGCAGCGGCCTGATCTCGCTAGCGTGATTGCCGCCGGTGACGAACGTCTTCATAGTTGCTTTTGTGCTGCCGGTCGTTCCCGTCAACTGAGAAAAATCGAAGTCGAGCAGGACAATCGAAGGACTCGTTACCGAGGTGGTGTCTATCACCCTTCTGGCGGTGACGTTCACTTGACCTTGGATCTGGATCGAGCCGTTTGGATCCGTTAGGGATCCCTTAGCCACCAGCACGATGCTGCTGTCGACAGGAGCATCAGAGGCGGTCGTGGTCTGCGCCTGGACCGATGGACTGCCGAAGGCCAGCAATGCAACGATACCGATTAGGAGCGTCATGAAGCTCGGGCTGAATAGCCGTTGCCACGTCCTCATATTTAGCTGTGTGTTCATGTATCTTTCCTTTCTGGCCTCTTTAGTAGAAAGCGGTCGGAAGTATGTCGTCCGGGGCCATAAACGTGACGCCCTGTGGTTTTGCGATTGGAGTCGGCAGCGGGTTCAAGAACGGTGTGCCGGCGCCATCGATTTCCCATCTCAAAAGCATCGCGTTGTCTTCGTGCATGGTGTTGTGGCAGTGCTCCATGAACATGCCGCCAAAGTCGCGGAACTGAAGCGTGATTTTCACTTCGCCGCTGGGTCTCAGACGCCAAACGTCCTTGCGCCCGCGCTCCGCAGCAGGAACCTTGGACGCGCTTCCATCGCGAGACAGAGTCTGACACTCTTCGAAGTGGATGTGGATCGGGTGATCCCAGCCACCGCCGCCATTCCTCAATGTCCATACCTCTCTCGTGCCGAATTTCGGCGCCGCTGAGATACGACCATAGTCGGCTGCGAGCGTTGGTCCCTGATTGTCAGTCTTGATACCCCATGGACCAAAGAACGTCGTGATCGGATCGTTGGTTGTTTGATTAGCTCCGCTGTTGAACTCGAAAACGCGTTCGCGGGCTACAGGAATATTGGACAGGTCCGGATTCGGAATCAGTGTTGACGGCACCTGGCTGATATCCGGCTGTGCGGGATCGCGAACGATTCGGAACTCGAGGAATTTTCCTACGGCTGGATCCTGCGAGTTGCCTGAGAGCGCCTCCGAAATACTGAGGTCCTTCGATACCCTTCTGCCGTCCTGATGCTCCGCCAGGTTCACCATCCAAACCGTCTGGCCAACCGTGTAACGAGAGAAGTCAATGACGATGTCGTAACGCTCGGCGATGCCCTGCTCGTCAAGCTGCGTGAGCACAACCGGGTGCGGCAACAAGTTACCGTCATTGCCGATCTGGATCATCGGCGAGCCATCACTCAGCGCGACCTTGAAGAAGCGCGAGACTGACGCATTCAGGATGCGGAAGCGATACTTGCGCCGCTCAACTTCAAAGTATGGTTTGTAGGTAAGGTTTACGGTCATTCTATCGCCAAGGAACCCGTCGAATTCAAAGATGTCCATGGCGAGCTGACCATTGTTATCCCACGCTTTGTCGGCAAGCATGAGGTTCACGTCGTAGTCGAGGTTGCCCCACGATTTGCCGGTGGTGGCGGCTCGTCCGCTTGGCAATCTCAAGTTGACGCCGTCGATGATGTCTTCGGCGCCGCGATCGAGGCCGCTGTAGATATTGAACATCCCGGCGATTCCCTTGTACACGTTCTGCGCGGTAAAGCTGAACATGTGATCGTGGAACCAGTGAGTGCTCATGGTCTCGTGCCAGTCACCGGGAACTTTATTAAGGCCACCCGCGTCCGTTGGGCTCGACGCCATTATGTCCTGGGCGGTGTTATTGATGGTGTTACGGCCGGCCAGGACGATTGGGTAGTGATAATCGTAGAACTGGTTCGGGAAGAAGAAGGCTCCGGTAAAGCCGTCATTTTCCGCCCCGTGGTGTCCGTTGTGTTCGTGGGTCGAAATCGTGTGCATGCCAAACCCGCCGTTGTCGTTTTGGTTAACGGTGAGTCTGTTGTGAAGGCGGAAGAGTACTGGCTCGCCGTAGCGCACCTGCATAAGCTTGGGCGGAATGGTTCCGTTGTAAGTCCAGACCTTGTTAACCTGCTGAGTAGGCAGGTTCGGGTGAAACTTCAGCGGGATAGGAGACGCCGGGTTGATGCCCGAATTCATGTTCGACGCTACTTGTGGATTGTAGGTGGTGTTGGTCTTAGCGCCTTCCACTGAAGCGTCGACGGCGATCGCGGGCGGAAGAAGGCCAAACTGTTGGTGCGCCCAGATCGGTCCCGGTGGTCGACCTTCGATCGGACCCGTGCCGCCGCCCAATGCAGGATCGACAGGTTGCTGTGTAGTGTTCGCCTGGGCCGTTGGCGCGGGAGTCAAAGCAGCAACAGGAATCCGCGGAAACACGTCGAAACGCGGCATCGGCGTCGAAAAAGCCGTGGTTGTGCCGAGCGGGCTGGGTGGAAGTCCGGTCGGGATATTGGAACTGGCGAATGCGCTACGGCCAAATGGACTGAGGCCGCTGATTGGAAGCATCAGGCCGGCTGATGTGAATAATCCCATTTTAATCAGGTCACGACGTGAGACCTGTCCATGAGAGTTTGCTTTGATAATGTCCCACCGCTCTTTACGCGCTTGTTCCGCTTCACGCAGGCGCGCTTTCGAGGCCTTTGGAGACAAAAAGAAGTTGCTATCAGACATCTATCTCTCCTTCTTATTGGTACACAAATCTCCGAAGGGGATTCGCGGAAAGCGGAACGGTGGGGGCGGACGTTCAGCAGCGCGGAACCCTGATTCAGATCCAGGAACCACCTGGTTGGCTGGTTATGTGTTAGAAATCTAAGTGACGAGAAGTTTTGGAGCCCGTCACAGGACTTAACTTATGCGAACTGCAAAAAACGTTGAGTGGAGTCGTGAAGATACAGCGGGTTGATGATCATGAATGTCACCTGCGTGACATTTTTCCCCACTTTCTGTATTCTACTGACTCCCCCACTCGACGAAACTCGCTTTAACCACTCCAACTGTAATTAAAGAGCACCCGTGCGCCTTGCAACGGAGGTAATCGCTGCAAGTCAGTTCGAGGTGGTTAAGGAAGTTTCAGTATGTCCGCATCAACAGAAGTCGCTCACGCTTTTTCCAAACTTTGGTCTACAGGTAGGTTCGAACTGCTCCAGGGAATGAGTCAGGAGGCAGTTCATCGCTTCAATACGATAGTGCGAAGAATCAAACGCCGGCGCGGTGAGTGGGTCTTCGTGCACGGCGATCCCGCCGATAGCATTTACCTCGTCCAAAAAGGCCGGATGAAGATCACTGCCTTAAGCGAAGATGGTCATGAAGTAGTGCACGAGATAGTCGGCCCCGGCGAGATTTTCGGCCATACAAGTTCGATACTCGGCATCCCGCGCACGACTTCGGCTCAGGCTCTCGAGGCGTCGCAGCTATATGAAATACGCCAGAAGGATTTCGAATCGCTGTTGACGGTTTATCCGGAGTTGGCGTTGCAGTTGCTCAAATCCGTGGGCTTGAAGTTAAAGAAAGCCGAAGAACAGTTGCTCAGTGTCATTTGTCATGACATTTCCACCAGGGTCAGGGGAGCTTTGATCGATCTGATCGCTTCTGAGCCGGAGAAACAACCGGATCAGCCCGTGAGGATTAAGATTACTCAGCAGGATCTGGCGAACCTGATCGGGGCGTCACGGCAGAAGACATGGGAAGCGCTCAAGGCGCTGGAGGATTCGAGCGTGTTGAAGCTGATGTATCGCAGTATTTTAGTGACCGAGCCGCATAAGCTCCGTAATGGTCACTACGCTCAGACTCGTCTATAAACCTGCTTGTATTTGATTGACGCTGATAATCGCGGGCTCGTTTCAGTTACGAGCATCGCCAGGGTTCGCCCGTCAGTGCTGAGGGTGTAGTCGTTCACTCGATGTCCGTCGGGCGAGTCAAACTCCTGGAGTAAGTGTGCGCCCTCGAAGCGGACTTTGACGTTCGTCTTAGCACCCGCCGGACTAGTCCAAACAACAGTTGAGCCATCGGCGGGCATTTTCAGCGCCGACCGATCATCTACGACGATGCTTATTTCCCGAGCAGACGAAACAATAGAAACTGAGCGATAGGCGGGATTCAGTTTCTTCAGACGGCTCCGTGCGAAGGGTCTGACAAGAAAGTTCAACCCTTTCACTCCTTGATCTATGGCGGTGTCGATGTTCTCGCTTTGGGAGTCGTCCAACTTGTAAGTTCCGTCAAATGTCGTGACACGTTGCGGGTGCGATGCGACAAACACCGACAGGCTAAACAGCAAAATACTCGCTAAAAACTTGTTCACTGAAATCGCGACCTGCAACACATTGTGAATTTTACGTTGAAGACTCAGCCGTGTTTTTCAGGTTCTTGCCTGAATGTTCCTCTGCTTGCCTTCTCTGCGGCGCAAAATGTGGCTGATTTGAGCAGAGTTTAGAAAGAGCGTTTCCTTCCTCCTTCAATAGCATTGGGCTATGAAGGACCCAGACAAACAACAGCCACTCACCAACGCCGATCAAGAACTCTTTCACGATCTATATCAACTGCATCATCGTCGTGTTTATTCCATTTGTCTGCGCATGACTCAGGACATTTCCGACGCTGAGGATCTCACGCATGAAGTCTTCGTTCAGCTATTTCGCACGATCGGAAGCTTTCGCGGTGAGTCAGCGTTTTCAACCTGGCTTCATCGTTTGACGGTGAACCACGTGCTCATGCACCTCCGCAAAAACAAACGCCGGCTGCAATCTGAGCAGTTAACCGAAAGCCTGGAAACACTCGGTCGACTTGCGACGGCCAGCAAACGCACCAGCATCGTCGATCGCATTCTCTTATCGGAAGTCATTGCCAAACTTCCTGAAGGTTATCGCGAAGCGTTGATCCTGCACGACATCTACGGATTGGACCATAAGGAGATAGCGAGGAGAAAAGGCAGAACCGAAGGAACCTCGAAGTCACAATTGCACAAAGCCAAAGTCACCTTGCGCGCACTCATAACCCAACCAGCACCGGTTCAAGTGTAAGCAAGCCCGCAGAGCGGGCGACAGCATAAAGCCTGGGCGCAAGCCCAGGACACGAATTGTAAAAACACGATTGAGCCCGCAGAGCGGGCGACAGCATAAAGCCTGGGGCGCAAGCCCCAGGACACGAATTGTAAAAACACGATTGAGCCCGCAGAGCGGGCGACAGCATAAAGCCTGGGGCGCAAGCCCCAGGACACGAATTGTAAAAACNCGATTGAGCCCGCAGAGCGGGCGACAGCATAAAGCCTGGGGCGCAAGCCCCAGGACACGAATTGTAAAAACTCGATTGAGCCCGCNGAGCGGGNGACAGCATAAAGCCTGGGGCGCAAGCCCCAGGACACGAATTGTAAAAACACGATTGAGCCCGCNNAGCGGGCGACAGCTTCAGACATCCACGCGCTGTCGCCCGCTGCGCGGGCTCTAACGTTTTTTTATCGCACTTAACCTGGGGCTTGCGCCCCAGGCTTTATGCTGTCGCTCGCTTCGCGAGCTTTGTTCCCTGTCGCTCGCTTCGCGAGCCTGTCGTTAATAATTGATCTTGCCAACGACAGTGAGATCGAAACCGCCGGTTAGTGGATTGATCTGCACTACGAAGTTCGCGTCGCCGCTCGCACCTTCGAACCGGCCCGTGCCGCCCACGATGTGAAAGATCCCCTGATCCATACCAGCAACCGGATCCAGGACTCCATCAATCCGAACTTGAACCTTGTCGCCGTTGGAAGCAACGATCGTCGCATCTCCGCTGGAGTGTAAGACGCCGTTCGCGTCGGGCGTGTATCTTACGCTTCCGGTGACGGTCCACTGACCGAGGTGGGTCGCCGTGCCGGAGCCTGTGGGAATAGCACCAATCGGCATACCCTGTTCATTAAGGATAAGAGTCGCGACGCCACTCCCACTAAGAGCGAAGGGGCGTTCGACGGCTGACACGGGGATCGTTGTTCCCGCCAACATGAAGAGCATAAGCATCAGAGCGTGTATTTTCGAAACGTGTTTCATTGCGATTCTCCTTCAAATAAAAATTTACTCACCTCCGGGCCGGTGGTTAAATGACCGGCTCCAGCGTCTTGTCACTCTAGAGTGGTGCGTAATCCGAAAACATCACACTGGCGAACGACACACGCATCAGTTAGACTGGCGCGCCAAACACCGTGGCGCCCAGCAAACAGATCCGTATTCTCAGTGTCGAAGATCATCCGGTCTTCCGGCAGGGTCTGGCCACGATTATCGAGACCGAGCCGGACATGGTCCTCGTGGGCCAGGCGAGTAACGGCGTTGAGGCAATCGCCGAGTTTCGTCGCCACCGGCCAGACATCACCCTCATGGATCTGCGTCTTCCCGGCACCAATGGCACTGACATCTTGATCGCAATTCGCGGTGAGTTTCCGGACGCACGAATCATCATGCTGTCGTCTTCAGACAGCGACGGCGAGATTCAGCGTGCGCTGCGTTCGGGAGCGGCGGGCTACGTTCTCAAAAGCATGCCACAGGATGATTTGCTCGCCGTGATCCGATCCGTTCATGCGGGCAAACGAAACGTTCCACCAGCAGTCGCAGCACTCATCGCAGAGCATCTCGGTGAAGAGGACCTGACACCGCGCGAGCTCGAGGTGCTGCAACTTGTCCGCGACGGCTACAAGAACAAACAGATCGGCGATGAGCTGTCGATCTCAGAAAACACCGTCGTCTTTCATCTCAAGAACATCGCCGAGAAGCTGGGCGCAAACGATCGGACGCATGCAGTCACGATTGCAGTCCGTCGCGGGCTGCTGCCGCTTTGATCGAGTGCGTCGTGAACGATAAAACGAAATTCCTGCTGCTCGCTTCCCTTTGGCTTCTCCTGTCAGCTCTTCCTGCCCGCGCCCTCGATCCAAATCAACCAGCAAGCAGTTTCCTCCGCACTCACTTCACTACCGATGAAGGTCTGCCCGGCCCCGTAGTCGGTCAGATGGCGCAAACTAACGACGGATTTCTCTGGCTGATTACCAATAGCAGTTTCCTGACGCGGTTTGACGGAAAAACTTTCGGCGGTTTCAAGAACCCACGCGCGTCAACGCTGGCTGTCGCTCCTGACGGAGATCTCTGGCTCGGTACAGATGAGGGTTTGGTACGTATACCTTCAGCTAGTTTCAACCAGTTCACATTTAGTGGATTAACCGAATACCAACCCGGTCCTGGCAAGGCAAGCCACGTCACCTTCCTTCGCTTCAGTAGCAACGGCGTACTGTGGATAGCAACCGCTGAAGGCTTGTTTCGCTACGAACATGATCAGTTCGTCCCCATTGGACCAAGGGTGTCGACAGATCGAATTGAAGAAGCGCCGGATGGACATCTATTGGTATTCAACGCGGACGGTTTCATGGAATTAGCAGGCTCTGAGGTTGTGCCTCACCCTGAGCTGGCGGCCCAACTGGAAGTCAAGAACAAGGAGATCTTCGATGTTCTAAAAGATCGTCACGGCAACACCTGGTACTGCACCGGCAAAGGCGTCGCCCGCCAGACAAACCACGGAATCGAGAAACTGCAGCCTTATAACGCGAAGGCGCTTCGCGCTCACGAGGATGCGGACGGCTCCGTTTGGATCGCCAAACAAGTGGGCCTGTTTCGCGCCACCTCCGCCGGGCTTGAATTAGTGGATAAGGAAATGCAAGTCCGATCTTTTTACAGCGATCGCGACGGTAACCTGTGGATCGGCACAAATGGAGACGGATTATATAGGTTCAAAGACCGCGCGGTTCGCATGTTCACGAAGGCTGACGGCCTGCCTAACGATCTGATCATGACCGTGATTGCCGCACATGACGGATCCATTTGGACGGGGGCGAACTGCGGTGGCATCACACGTTTTGATGGAAAGAATTTTCAAACCTACAGCGAAAAGGACGGTCTCTTGAATAGTTGCGTTTGGTCCATCGCAGAGGATTTGAATCACGATCTATGGATCGGTAGCTTTGGCGGCGGAGCTTTTCGTTATCACAACGGCGCCTTTACTCAATATTCAAAGAGTCAGGGGTTGATAGACGATAGAGTCGGTCACGTCTTCGCGGCGCGCGACGGCTCAGTCTGGTTCAGCACTCCAGCCGGCTTGAGCCATCTTAAGAACGGACAGCTTCGCAACTACACGACTGCTGACGGACTCTCAGCGAATGAGACCGCCACCGTTTTTGAAGATCACGTAGGAACGATTTGGGCCGGAACTCGACTCGGACTCAACCGTATGAATGGCGATCGTTTTGAGAAATTCGCGTCTACACCGAACGTTGTGGTCATTCCTTTTGGAGAGGATCGAGACGGCGGCCTCTTTATCAATGAGCAGGTGGGTTCTGAATCAGTTACACGGCGCCTCTACAAAGATCGTGTCGATACGATTAACACGTTATCGGCTTATGACGTGCTCGAAACCGAACAGGGAGAGCTATGGTTCGGCGGCACTCCTTTCGCTCGAGTACAAGCAGGTAACTTCACCCACGCGCGGCCACGCGATGAACCGCTCGACTACGAAGCTTTTTCGACTGCCGACGGCTTAACTACTGCCGAAGCAACGAGCTGGAGTCGCAGTCTCGCGCTGACTCGTGACGGCAAACTCTACGCCGCCACTCCCAAAGGATTGGCCCTCTTCGATCTGAATCGTTTGCGCGTCACGAATACGAAGCCTTCGATCTACCTGACAGACATTACTATCGGCAGGAACACCGAGCGCGCCAAAGGCGAGGTCGTACTGCCACCGGGAAGCAATCACGTTGAGATTCATTTTGCCGCGGTCGAAATCTCGGCGCCCGAAAAGATTCGTATGCAATACCGGTTGGACGGTGTCGACTCGGAATGGCTCGACGCGCCGGCCAATCCAGTTGCGATCTTCAGCAACATCCCGGTCGGGACACATGCATTGCGCATTCGGGCTTGCAATCGAAATGGGATCTGGGATCGTCAGGGCACAGTTTTCCTCGTTACACAGCAACCTTACTTCTATCAAACACGCTGGTTTATTGCAGTGATGGTGGCGCTCGGAGTTGTGCTGCTGGTCCTAATCTACCGTCTGCGGGTGGCGCAAATATCTCGAATGCTGAGTGTGCGTTTTGACGAACGTTTGGCCGAGCGGACGCGCGTCGCACGTGAATTACATGACACGTTGTTGCAGACAGTTCAGGGAAGCAAGATGGTGGCGGATCATGCGTTGAAGAATCGCGCGGATCACACGCGTATGGTGAAGGCGATGGAACAGTTGGCCACGTGGCTGTCACAGGCTACTGAAGAAGGACGCGCCGCGCTCAACTCTCTGCGCTCCTCAACTACAGAAAGAAACGATCTGGCCGAAGCGTTTCGCCGCGCGATTGACGAATGTGGTGGTAGCGAGAATTCTTTTGTTGTGAACGGAGACTCCAGAGAGATGCATCCGGTGGTTCGCGATGAAGTTTACCGGATTGGTTATGAAGCGATTCGCAATGCGTGTGCACACTCGGGCGCTGACAAATTGGAGGTAGAGCTCGTATACGCGCACGATCTCACGTTGCGTGTCAGCGATAATGGAGTAGGCATCGACTCAGCCGTGATGGAACAAGGCAAGGAAGGTCATTTCGGTTTGCGCGGTATGAGAGAACGTGCTGAACGCATCGGCGCGAGGTTCACCCTCGACAGCTCTCCTAACTCAGGCACCGTGATCACGCTCGTGGTCCCCGGTCGCATCGCCTTCCGAACTTAGCCACGAAAAAGGCACATAACACTTAAGTAGTATCTCCCAACCACGGAAAAGCGCGGCTGAATTTCTACCTGAATAAGTGTGTTTGAAATTCTTCAGTGGTCCTATCCTCTCACCATGACGAACGAAATTACAGAAATCAGTTTTACGGTGAATCCGGAAGCGGTGCGGTCGTTTCATGACGATGGACTGGTGATCTTACACGCCGGTAGTGGTCGTTTGTTCACTTCCAACGAGACCGGCGCCCGCATCTGGCGCGGTATCGAACAACATCTGTCTTTAGAGACTATCGCAAATGAGATCAGCACCGCGTATGAGGTTGCGCGAGCCACCGCACGCGAGCACACACGCAATTTCCTCGCTGCACTCGAGCGGCAAGGGCTAATTAAACGAGAGGTTGCGTCATGAGAAAAGCGACGCTTGTATTCAGAGCACTCTACGAGATCGCTCGTTACGAAGTGGTCCTGTCACTGCGGGGATCCGGACGCATCCTGTCGCAGTTGAAGCGCCAATCCGTCATGGCTAAGACCAGCGCCGAATCAGAGAAGACGATCTGCGACGCCGTCCTGCTCGCAACGTGTTTTTACTGGAAGCCGGTCCTGTGCCTACAACGGGCAGTCTGCACAGTACGCCTGCTCAGAAGACACGGAATCCATGCGCGCTTGGTTATCGGTTACCGCCCGTCGCCGTTCTTCTCCCACGCCTGGGTGGAAGTAGACGGGCGTGTTCTATATGGCTCCGCTGCTTATCAAAAACGTCTGCTGCCGCTGCACGTTGTCTAAAGGAGACTGAAGATGCAAAGCGAAGTTCTGCACTGGGATGGCCGTTTGGATAACCGCCCCGACTTGCTGTCACGACTGTCGTTGCACGGTGCATCCAGTAACGAGGCAATTGCACGCGCTACTTACCATCGTTTCGGCACTGAAGGCTTGGTTAACCTAATCGGCGATTGGAGTCTGGTTCTTCGCGATCACGAGACCACTGTCCTCGCAAGCGACTTCGCAGGCGTGCGTCCTCTTTACTATCACGTGCAAGACGGACGTGTTCAGTGGTCCAATCGTTTGCAGTCGCTTGTGGAAGAAACCGGAATCACGGATCTCGAAGACCAATACATCGCGGGCTTCCTGACGCTTGGCGGCTGCGCAAATCGGACGCCTTACAAAAACATCTACTCTGTTCCGCCGGGCCATGCAGTATGCGTTTCGGCAAAAGGAACAACCATTCGACGTTTCTGGTCGCTGCCAACCGGCGACACGATCCATTACCAGAACGAGCATCGGTATGAAGAAGAACTGCGCGCACTCTTTCGCGAGGCGGTGGCCGTCCGGTTACAAAGTGAATCACCCGTGCTGGCTGAGCTCAGCGGCGGACTTGATTCGTCGTCAGTTGTCTGCATGGCCCAACATCTGATCGGCAGCGGCGTCGTCAACACGCCACGTCTCGAAACCGTGAGTTTCACGTGGCAAAACTCGCTCGATGAACCGTTCATTCGCGAAGTCGAATCACACTGCGGCATCGAAGGTGCGCGCATTTCGACGCATGACGTTCCCTTTATCACCGAAGCACAAGTAAGCGGTGTGATGCCGGAAGCTTTTCAGCCCCTGCTCAGCTCCGTTGCAAGAACCGCGAGCCGGCTCGGCGCAAGAACGATTTTGACCGGACAGAATGGCGACCTATTGTTGAGTAATTGGTATGACGACAGCCTGCAAGTGGCTGCCTCTGTTCGTCGCTTTCAAATTGGCCGCGCCTTTGAGGAAGCCCTCGCGTGGAGCAAAATTCTCCGGCTCTCTGTTTACCAGATTCTATGGCGAGCGGCTCAGGCGGCTCTTCCGCCGTCATTGACACCAGCCGCGATATACAACAGTAGCGACGGTTCATACGCGCCAAAGAACACCGAGACATCTCTCGTCTCTCAATTCAGTAACCGGACCGGCATTTCTGAATCGTCAAACTTTTTCTCAAATGATTGGCTGCGGGCCGCGCCGGAACGCCGGAGGCATTTCTACTGTCTATCGATGGCGCTCCAGCTTCGCACCTTCCAACCGCCCGAACCACTACAGCACCTGGAGTACACGCACCCGTTCAGCCACCGGCCGCTCGTCGAGTTTCTTATGAGCGTACCGGCGAATGTTCTCTGCCAGCCAGGCGAGCCGCGGAGATTAATGCGCTCTGCGTTATCTGATCTCTGGCCGAGCAAGTTACGCGCGCGTCGATCGAAGGGTTCATTCAACGCGCCCTGGCAGGGTGCTTTACGGCCTGTGGCGCGCGCGCTGCTCAAGACTAAGACACTGCATTCAGTTGAACGAGGCTTTGTGGATCGCGATAGCGTTCGCACACGTCTCGAGCGTCTTTGTCTCGGGCTCGACTGCAACGAGTCGCAGTTGCGCCAGATCATTTTGCTTGAGCTGTGGCTGCGCCATCGCGCAAATGCCGAGCAAGCAAAACAAGTTCTCAAAGCAGCATGAATACTTGCAAGAAAGGAGGTAAGCAAATGCAAAACAATTACGAAGCGCCTGAGCTAACACTGATCGGCGAAGCAAACGAAGTCGTGATGGGCTCAGCCATCGGTGGCGATGACTTTCCAAAGCAGTTTGGCTTGGATTTCGAATTTGAGCAGGACTAAACCGGGGACCGGTGGTTATCCACAGATTACGCAGATTCGGTAAACATTCTGTGTAATCTGTGGGTAGATCGTAGTACACTCCGCGCATATCTATGAATGCTGCGGGTTCTATTCGAATTCTAACGGTAGACGATCATCCGATGCTGCGCGAAGGAATCGCCGCCGTGTTGGCAAGTGAACAGGACATGATCCTTGTCGCCGAAGCCAGCAATGGTCGTGAAGCGGTGGAACAGTTTCGCACTCACCACCCTGACGTGACGCTGATGGACGTGCAGATGCCGGAGGTCAACGGCATCGACGCCATTGTGAAAATTCGCGAAGAGTTTCCCGATGCTCGCATCATCGTGCTGACAACTTACACCGGCGATGCACAGGCGGCTCGCGCCTTCAAAGCCGGGGCGTGCGGGTATCTGCTAAAGAACATGGTGCGGAAGGAGCTGATTGACACAATCCGCACGGTCCACGCCGGTAAGAAAAAAATCCCACCCGAAATCGCGATCGACATGGCGCAGCATCACAGTGACGATGCGTTGACTGGGCGCGAAATCGAGGTGCTGCGCGAAGTGGCGGCCGGCAACGCGAACAAAATGGTGGCCCAACTGCTCAACATCTCCGAGGAAACAGTCAAAGCCCACATGAGAAGCATTCTTTCCAAGCTCGGCGCCAACGATCGCACCCACGCCGTAACGATCGCCGTGAAGCGCGGCATCATCGAGATCTAATCCGCGTTCATCCGCGTAAATCCGCGGCTAAATGATTTCTGCCCTGGTACGCGGTCGCTCCGCGAATGATCAACTCCACCTCTGTCCCGGTTTCGGGTCGACTCCAGAATCGCAATTGGCCGCCAATCTTCTGCGCTCGCTCGTGCATTCCCTGCAATCCCCAATGACCGGAACGCCCACCAGCCTCGAGAATTTTGGGATCGATACCGCGTCCATCGTCACGAACGCGCAGACGAAACTGTCGTGGGTCATAGGTGATCTCCGCTTCGACGTGTTGACCTTCGGAATGCGTCAACGCATTTATGATGGCCTCACGTCCGATGCAATAACACTCCTCGAGCACGAGCGGATGCAACTCACGGACATGTCCCTCAACCACTGTCTTGAAGATCGCCTCACGACCCGCGGATGTCTCTTCGGCAACAGCGCGGAACGCCGCCGGCAAGTCACTCAGTGACGCAGTCTGAACGCGTAGATTTCGAATCCGATCTCTACCTTCCGCGAGGACCTCGTCAGCATGGTCCAGTGTTTTCTCGAGGGCGTTGTGAGCGGGCATATCGGCAGGTATTTGTCTTAAGACTGCGTGAAACTTCAGAATTAGTCCCTGTACGCTCTGCAAAAGGGTGTCGTGCAAATCTCTCGCGATACGCTCTCTTTCCTCGAGGCGTTCTTCCATCCGTCCGCGCACCACTCGCGCCACTTGTCGCAAACGCAGTTGGTAAAGAACACCGAGCACCAACAGGAACAAGACGACAACCGACACGCGAAACCACGCAGTTTGATAGTAAGCCGGGGTGATAGTGAAATCGACATAGGTGCCGGTCTCGTTCCAAACGCCGCTGTTATTACAAGCTATTACGCGAAAGCGATAGGTGCCGGGACCAAGATCGTTATAAAACACTTGCCGGCGATTGCCAGCGTCCTGCCAGTCGTGATCGCGACCTTCCAGCTTATATCTGAAAAGAATCTTTTCCGGAGCGACGAGGCTGAGAGCGGTGTAGTCGATCTGCAGGTCGCGTATCAACGGTGGCAGGCGCACGCTTCCATCGGCTGTCGCTTCGTAGGTTTTGCGATCCGCGACGAACTGTTCGATTTGCACCGGCGGCGGGAGGTTGTTGAAAGCAAGATGATTGGGATCGATCACATTGATGCCGCCCTCTCCGACCAAAAACCAAAGTTTGCCATCCGTCGATTTTGCGACTTGCGGACTGAAGTGGTTTGCTGTTGCGATAGCCGGTACTCCATCCAGAATATCGAAAACACCAGCATGGACCGTTGGCTGCGCGTTTGTGTTTTGGTCAATCGCGCTGGCCCAGGCATCCAGCTCGCCGCGCACGACGCGCAACAAACCACAGGGCGTGTAGAGCCAAACCGAATGAGCGTCGTCTGCTCTTAACCAATGAACGCCATCGCATGGCAGTCCGTTCCGGCTGGTCAAGGTGACAAGTCGTCCATTCTTAATCCGGCTGAGTCCACTTTCAGTCGCAATCCAGACTGTCCCGTCCTGATCGAGATTGATGTCGTTCACACGGCCTGCGGTCATCCCGTCGGCGACGGTGTACGACGCTCGGATCTGCCCTCCGTTGTAATAGGCGACGCCACCCGAAAAGAAACCAAGCCATAACCCGCCGTGCAACGGATCCGCGCTCACCGCAGTCCCAGGATCGTTATGCCCGAATGTAGACCAAGGAATCTGTTGGACCACATTCTCGCCGCGTACTTGAAAAAGACCAGCGTGTTCGTTAGCGACCCACAGATTTCCAGCCGTGTCTTCTGTGATAGAAGCCACCGCTCCATACACGGCGCTGATCGGAACGAAACGGTCATCTTTCAAATACCCGAATCCGAACGGAGTTGAAACCCAGATTCTTCCAGCATCATCCTGAAAGAGAGAATTCGGAGTGAAGCCACCGTTGAGAATCGTAACCTGCCCGTTATTCCAACGATTCAAGCTATCAGGAGTAGCCATCCACACGCCCCCATTCCTGTCTGCGATAACTGATCGTACCCTCGGGCTCGTCAACCCCTGATTCACAGAAAACGCAGGGACAGCAAAGTCGCGAAAGCGATCGAGGCCGTTCCCGGTTCCCACCCAGATATTGCCTTCGCGATCTTCAAAAAGTACGGAACCAGTTTCGCCTGAGAGGCCCTGCGACAGCCCAAATACATCCGCCTTTCCTTCGTGGATGTGTACGAGTCCTTCGTTGAAAGTTCCGATCCACAGACTACCGTCACGATCACGAAGCATCCTGCGGCCTCGGACCTGGCCCACTATTCCGGGAATTGAATATGGCTCCGTTTTCCCGTCAACAAAACGATGAATTCCGCCGTTCCAGCCAACGAGCAGAGTGCCGTCTGTGTCTTCGCCGAAACACTGAATGCCGTCAGGCTCTCCTGCGAGTGAGTAGAATTTTGGTGGTCCAGGCTTCAATCGCCACAGTCCATCCTTAACTCCGGCCCAGAGATTTCCCTTCCGGTCCTCGTATAAATTGAAGGCCCCGCGGCCGAGACTGCCGTCGTCTCCAAAGCACTGCACGCTGCCATTCCGAATCGAGCAGAGCTTGCCAACCGATACTGCCATGCCGCTGGCCCATACCGTGCCTTCGTGATCTTCGACGACTTTGAAAAGATAACGCCCGGCGAGTTCGGCGTACTGCGTGAGCTTGCCATCCTTCCAGCTTGCAAGACCTTTTGCTGTTCCTATCCACAGAGTCCCGTCACGGGTGACGAGTAAGCTGAAGATGAAGTTGGAAGGAAGCTCCTGATTTGCCGGCGGGTGAAAGGCAACATTCTTGATGCCATCGAAGCGGAACAATCCGGATTCTGTACCCAGCCAGAGATATCCGTCGGGTGTTTGAGCGATCGAGGAGATCATGCCCTTCGGAAAACCGTCGCGGATCTTCCATGAAGTGTGGGCATACTGACTGACGTCCAGCTTCGGATTCAGCGCAAACGTGTCAGGGCACCACGCCAGCAACACGCAAGCGCATACAAAGGCGAGCGAAATAGCGAGTGGTGGGCGTCCGCGCGCTTTTTCCATAGGTCCACAATCTTATCTCAGTATGTTCTCTGTGCAACCTCTGTGTTCTCTGTGTCTCTGTGGTTGTTTTTATTAGTGACTCATTAACCACAGAGACACAGAGAACACAGAGGTTGCACAGAGAACATCACTCTTTTGGGTAATTGGCAAATTACTCTTTTTTGCCATTGACACAAACGCGTTCCACCGTTAGCCTCTCGCATCCCTTTGAGTGTGAGGTTTGGACCTGTGCGCCGATTAGCCGCATTAGTTTTCATCCTCCTCACGTCATTTACGTTGGGCATTGCCCAGTCTACGAATGCCTCGCTCGCGGGTCGTATAACAGATCCTGCGAACGCGCTGCTCGTCGACGCGAAGGTGGCTGCCGTATGCGCGGCCACGAATGTCCGTTATGAAGTCGTGACGAACGACTCCGGCGAATACCACCTCGCAAATCTTCCTCCAAATTCTTATCGCCTCGAGATACAAAAGTCTGGATTCAAGAAGGTCGTCAAACCTGATGTGGTCCTTCATGTGCAGGATGCGCTGCGGATCGACTTGCAGATGACGCTCGGTGACGTATCGGAAACCGTCATGGTGGAAAGCGGTGCGCCGCTCGTGAATACCGAGTCAGCAACGGTCAGTACAGTGGTTAACCGCACCTTTGTCGATAACATTCCTCTGAATGGCCGGAGTTTCCAGACGCTCATTAACCTGACGCCGGGCGTGGTCCTTACTCCCTCGACCTTCAATGATCAGGGACAATTCAGCGTGAATGGACAGCGCGCCGACACCAACTACTTCATGGTTGACGGGGTCAGCGCTAACTTCGGCGTCACTGGTTTCATCGCCATGATGCAGAGTGCTTCCGGCGCTTTACCGGCGCTCAGCGCTTCAGGCGGGACAAACAGTCTGGTGTCGGTAGACGCAATGCAGGAATTCCGCATTCAGACGTCTTCGTTCGCGCCAGAGTTTGGACGCACACCGGGCGGCCAGATCTCGATCGCGACGCGCTCCGGAACGAATGCTTTTCACGGCACGTTGTTCGAATACTTCAGGAACGACGTACTGGACGCTAAAGACTGGTTTGTTAACGCCGCTGGTTTGCCAAAGCCTAAGGAGCGACTGAATGACTTTGGCGGCGTGCTTGGTGGTCCAATCATCAAAGACAAGACGTTCTTTTTCTTCTCTTATGAAGGCCAACGGCTGCGCCAACCGTCGAGCATGCAAACTGTCGTGCCGGATAACCAGGCGCGGCAGCAGGCGCCGGCAACGATGCGTCCTTATTTGAATGCGTTTCCAGTTGCGAACGGACCTGCAGTCGGAGCAGGTGTGGCGCTATTCAACGCCGGCTTTTCGAATCCATCGTCGCTCGATGCATACAGTATTCGCGTCGATCACTCTTTGCGATCAAAGCTCAATATCTTTGGCAGGTACAACTTTTCACCGTCTGACTTCGATCAGCGTGGGCCATTCTTCTCATCAGGTCGAGTGCTCAGCGTTGTAAATTCATTGTCATCCTCGGTGCACACTGGAACAGTCGGTCTAACACAGATCATCAGCCCCGTGATCAGCAATGAAGTGCGAGCGAACTACAGCAATGACCGGATCGGTATCGATTTCGTGATGGACGATTTCGGCGGCGCAGCGCCACTGCCTGACTCGCTCCTGTTTCCTTCCGGGATCAGCTCCGCGAATGGCACTTTCTTATTCATCCTCCTGGGTGTGGGACAATATGTGCAAGGCAAGCAAGGGACGACTGAGCAACGCCAAGTGAATCTCATCGATAACCTGTCAGTGACAAAGGGTAGTCATCAATGGAAATTTGGTGTGGACTATCGCTGGCTCGCGCCGTTCAGTAGTCCGGCTGCTTACCATCAATTTGCAGCGTTCTCGGGAGTAGGTGGTGCGATATCGGGCACAGCGCTGTTGGCCCAGTCGAGCTCTTTCCAAACGAATGCGTTGCTGTCGCAAAACTTCTCGGCGTTTGGGCAGGACACGTGGAAGATCTCACCGCGATTCAGTGTGACTTACGGCTTAAGGTGGGATGTCAATCCAGCGTTGAAAGGCAAGAATCGAGATAACGATCCATTCACGGTAACTGGTCTGGACAATCCGGCGACGATCACACTCGCGCCGCGCGGCACGCCCCTTTATGAAACAACCTACGGAAATTTTGCGCCGCGCGTTGGAGTTGCTTATCAATTCCGCGGAATTCGGAATTGGGACGCCGCGCTGCGTGCGGGCTTCGGAGTTTTTTACGATCTCGGACAGGGATCACTCGGAGGCGTGTCGAGCTTTTTTCCATACAGCTTCGACAAGAGTTTTTCCAACGCGCCGTTTCCGCTGAGTCCTGCAGACGCTGCTCCTCCTGCACTCACAACAAATCCGCCGGTGGCGACGATGCTCGTTGCCGATCCTCATCTCAAATTGCCACGCACGTATCAATGGAATGTCGCGCTCGAGCAGTCGATTGGAAACGATCAGAGTATCTCGGCCACTTACGTTGGCGCGAGTGGAAGGCAGTTGCTGCGAGTAACAAATCTATTCAGCGTAAATCCGAATTTTGACTTCATTGCGTTGACTGATAATTCGGCGACGTCAGACTACAACGCTTTGCAGGTCAAGTTTGAGCGTCGTTTGTCGCGTGGTTTGCAGGCGTTGGGTTCTTACTCGTGGTCGCATTCGATCGATGTCGCGTCGACAGACGCAATCGCGACGAATATCAACACGCCTGATCAAGTTGCTGATCCAACAGTTGATCGTGGCAATTCTAATTTTGATATTCGTCACGTAGTCACCGCTGGCGTCACTTATGAATTGCCCGCGATGCTGAGTGGCTGGTCGATCGACAGTTTCCTTTACGCGAGATCAGCGCTACCCGTGAACATTGTCGGCGGAAGTTTTTTCGCGGCGGGCACGCAACTCGCACCTCGGCCGAACGTGATTGCGGGTGTGCCACTCGAGCTTCAAGGCTCACAGTTCGCGGGAGGAAAGATCTTCAATCGCGCTGCGTTTGTAACAGCACCCACCGGAACGCAGGGTAATCTCGGACGCAATGTGCTGCGAGGTTTTGGAGCATGGCAGGTTGATTTCTCACTGCAGCGGCAGTTTCGCGTGACGGAGAGAGTGGGACTTCGTTTTCGCGCGGAGTTTTTCAACCTCTTCAATCACCCGAACTTCGGCAGTCCCACAAACGTCCTCACCAGCCCACTATTCGGCCGCTCAACTCAAACTCTGGCTAACAGTCTCGGCTCTGGCGGCGCAAACGGCGGCTTCAATCCCCTCTACCAACTCGGCGGCCCCCGCTCCATCCAATTCGCCCTCAAGCTCCAGTTCTGATTGTGCTTTTTGTGACTTTTTGTGGCAAACCGTATCCCCCAAAAGGGTAATAGGCGGATAGCCTCAATTCGGGTATTCGACGCTCAGCGAAATCGATAATTTACCGCTGTGCAAAGACTCTACTCAATGTTTCCTCAAGGCGGCCCGGGAATCGGGTTACTCCTCTTAAGGATAGCGGCAGCCGGGATGTTCGCATTAAACCTTACGCACCAGTTCCCTTCTCTGCATTGGTTGCTGGTTTCATTAATCGGTCTGATCTCAGTCGGCCTTCTGCTCGGCTTCTTAACACCCATTCTCACGGTAATTGCCTGTCTCGCAGCCGGAGCAAATCTGTTGTTGGCTGGCGGTCCAATTGATGTGGTCTACATTCTCAGAATACTGCTGTCGGCCGCACTCTTCTTTCTTGGTCCCGGCGCATACTCAGTAGACGCAAGACTGTTCGGACTTCGCGTCACCGTCGTCCCGCCACGCAAAGACAAATTCAGCATCAACCGTGAATCAAGCGACTAGTAGTGGTTCAGCTTGAAAAATACGCCGAAGGCGTTCGCTAATTTCAGCCCAGGGTTCGAGCTTGCGAGAACCCTGGGATCAAGAAAAAGAAACGTTGGAACCCTGAAAGGGTTCGGAGGTTGGCGAACCCTTTCAGGGTTGAATCAATTTATTTGTTGCACACCCAGGGTTCGAGCTCGCGAGAACCCTGGGATCAAGAAAAAGAAACGTTGGAACCCTGAAAGGGTTCGGAGATTGGTGAACCCTTTCAGGGTTGAATCAATTTATTTGTTGCACACCCAGGGTTCGAACTCGCGAGAACCCTGGGATCAAGAAAAAGAAACGTTGGAACCCTGAAAGGGTTCGGAGGTTGGCGAACTCTTTCAGGGTTATTCGTTGTTTGCTATCGGGATCCCAGGGTTGTCGCGGACGCTCCCAACCCTGGGGCTGAAATTAGCGAACGCCCTCCGGCGTTGGTTGATTCAGCGCTAACTCGATCGAGTGATCTTCAACTCGTACCATCTAGGGTGTCGAGAATTGTCCGTTGCGCGCAAAATCCTCCAAGCTCGCACGAACATAAGAGGTTAATCATGAAGCACAAGAAATTACTGCTGGTTCTACTATTTCTAATTCCTGGCGCAGCGATGGCCCAGAAGGCCGAGGTGACGCCACTCATCTCGAAAGATCTGACGGCGCTTCCCGGCAAGGAAGTCTTGATGGTCAAAGCAGATTATCCGCCGGGCGGCTCGGACCCTATCCACCGGCACAACGCACAAACATTCGTTTATGTGTTGGAAGGTTCAGTCGTGATGCAGGTGAAAGGTGGGAAGGAAGTAACGCTGACAGCGGGCCAAACTTTCTACGAAGCCCCTGACGACGTTCATCTCGTCAGCCGGAACGCAAGCAGCACCAAGCCCGCCAAGTTTATCGTGTTCCTGGTGAAGGACAAGGATGCTCCAGTGCTAATCCCCGTAACAACAGAAACCGCAAACCAAAAGCCAGGAGGTCACAAATGAAGATCGTCGTTATTGGCGGCACTGGACTCATCGGCTCAAAGGTCGTCACGAAGCTCAGGGAGCG
>JGI12363J15224_100093_pt1 | contig 20959 bp, 15 predicted proteins | sample ForSoiNitrogNN91_FD_15224 | JGI IMG/M metagenome (IMG submission 15224)
TTAAACCCTGAAAGGGTTTGAAGGTTGGCGAACCCTTTCAGGGTTACTACGATGTAATGTTAATTGATCCCAGGGTTCTCGTTCCTCGAACCCTGGGGATGCAAACAAAACAATCAATTAAACCCTGAAAGGGGTTTGAAGGTTGGCGAACCCTTTCAGGGTTACTACGATGTAATATTAATTGATCCCAGGGTTCGAGGAACGAGAACCCTGGGATGCAAACAAAACAATCAATTAAACCCTGAAAGGGTTTGAAGGTTGGCGAACCCTTTCAGGGTTACTACGATGTAATGTTAATTGATCCCAGGGTTCTCGTTCCTCGAACCCTGGGCTGAAATTAGCCAACGCCTTCGGCGTTAAAACGGGCTGAAATTAGCCAACGCCTTCGGCGTTTATACCGGGCTAAATTAGCCAACGCCTTCGGCGTTAAAACGGCTGAAGTTAGTCAACGCCTTCGGGCTTATTTTGTGCCTTTTTGTGGCCCTCCAGCGTCTTCTATGATCACGTCGGCGGCTTTTTCGCTGATCATGTAGATTGCGGAGACGATGAAGTAGCCGGGGATCTTAGGAAACACTGAGGCGTCGACCACGCGCAGGCCCTGAACTCCACGCACACGGAAGCGACTGTCCAACACCGCCATCGGATCGTTGTCAGCACCGATCTTGCAGGTACAAGATGCGTGATGGCCCCACGCTTCGTCCTGAATAAACTGTTTGAGTTTAGTCGTGTCGAGATAGTCAGAGCCGGGCACGATCTCGGTGTGTTTGCCGACGTAGCGGTTCATCTCTCGAACAAATCCAACACCAGCCACGACGGCATCGAGATCCTCACCCTTCGCATCGTTGCCCTCAGTGAAGTAGTGAAAATCGATCATGGGCCACTTTCGCGGATCGTTCGATTGGAGTGTGACGCTGCCCGCGTGGTTCTTCGTGTAAGCCTTGAGTACGGCCCACGTAAACCGCGTGCGTAGTCGCTCAAACTGTTCCGAGTAACCAGGCACGTAGCCTTTGAAATATCCGGGCAGAGCGAAGACGTAGAGATCGGGCTCTTTCAGATTCGGGTTCGAGCGCATCAGCACGCCCAGCAGCGCGCCATTCGTCGTGTAAATCCCGGAACCCGATTCCCACATCGTGAAGTAAGGATCCGCCGGCCCACCATCCTGCGGCGGTGCAAAAGTCGCGCCTTCCAGCAACGCAAACGGTTTCTCAAACTCTGCCACCACGCCGACTTCGTAACGATCCTGCAAGTTCTCGCCAACGCCGGGCAGATCGACTACGACGTCGATATTAAAGTTCTTTAATTCTTTTTCTGGTCCAACTCCGGAGAGTTTCAAGAGCTGCGGAGTGTTGAAAGCACCTGCGCACACGATGACTTCGCGTGACGCAAACACCTCGCGCTTCACCGGCTCGCTTAGGTTTCCTTTGCGTGCTTCGGGATCAGCTTCGTAGAGATGTTTGCCTTCCAGAATCTCAACGCCGATCGCGCGCTTGTCTTTAAAGAGAATCCTGGACGCAAGCGAGTTAAGCTGAATCGTGAGGTTGTTCGGGAATTCTTCTTTCGTCTTCAGCAGAAAGTCACGCGGGCCATTGCGCTTGCCGTTTGAGACTGCGAGTGGCGTGAACGCGAGCCCTTCGCGCGCGTCGATATTGCTACGAAAGTCGTTTGGATCGAGCCTCGTAACGATGCTCAAAATCGGTTTACCCTGCCGTCCCTTCAGAGTTTGCTTGATGGCCTTAATCAGAATGCGAACGATCGCCCAATCTTTCAAAGCGAGACGTGGATCAGCCTCGCTGGTGTTGAGCCAACCCTCGAATCCATGACCGTGACGCCAATCGTTCCAGTCTTTCCGTCCGTGCAACAAGCCGATAATCGACCAACCGATACCTCTCAAATAGTATTTAAGGCTGCCTGGCTTCGGAACGTAATGACAGTTTTCGAGCCGCGTGAAGTACTGGTTCATGTTGTCAGCACGCCACGACGAATCTCCGGTGAGCTCGGCGATGTAATCCCAATCACTATTTTGCGGCGTGACCGTGATCATCGCGTTGTGCGCCGTGCAACCACCGAGCGTGCCCGCGCGTGGATACCAAACACGAGGCTGTCCATCGACCTCAACTACCTTCGAATCAGCGCTCTGAAGTTTGGGATCTTCATAGTGACGCACGAAATAATCCCACTGGCAGTGTGGATACTCAGTCGAGAGTCCGTGGAAGATCGGCACTTCATACATCAGCTTGCCGAGCTTATCGTCGGCACACGGATCGCCCCCCGCTTCCAAAAGCAGTACTTTGAATCCGGCGCGAGCAAGGCGTGCGGCGAGTGGTCCACCTCCTGCGCCCGATCCGACCACGATGTAGTCAAACTGTGCGGTGCTCATGTTTTTGCCTCTCAGAAGGTTTTCAAAAACTCGATCAGGTCGCGTTTCTGTTGCTCGGTTAATGGTGAGTCGTCGCCGTAACGCCCGGTGCCGAAGTAATGACCGCGATTGACAACGTAATCAGGGCACTTGCTCAAAGCGATCAGGCTATCAGCGAGGGGCGCGAACGCCTGTTTGACTTGATCGTCAGTCGCGTTCGCCGGGAGTGCTTTGAGTTTCTGCTTGATCTCTTTCACGAGATCGAGCAGTTTCCAGTCGTATTGCACTCGACCCCAGAAACCCAAACCTTCCGGACGAAGGTTCAAGCTGGAAAGCAGACTGACGGGCGTGTCAGGCGGAATTGGCCCAATTTCCACGCCGCCGTCGGCGTTGAAGATGCTGGGGAAGAACAGATCGCCGAAGCCTTCGACGAGGTTTGGTACGTAACCGGGTGCGACGCGAATCATGCTGCGCGTCGTGGTCCGATCGATCACGCCGACGTCCAGGCCCTTTGCCGAGAGGATCGGATCTTTGTCACGCTCTCTCAGCAAGAGCATCTGCTCGATCGATGCCTGGAACGACTCCATGCGTTTATCGACCGACGGTTCCCACATGAACGGCCCGACCGAGTTATTCAAAAGGAACGGCGCAGTGGACCAGAGGCTGATCAGCGAAGCGGGTCGAGTGTAGCCGCGCCCGCCGCCTGGCATCTCGTACGTTCGTTCTTCGCCCGTGATCGGGTGGACGACCTTGATGCTGCCGACTGACGGCAGTTCTTTGTAGGTGTCGGACGAGAAGTTGTCCCAGATATTGTCTCTGATTGCGTTAGTGGCGAGCGGGCTGCAAGCGTTCGTCTGGAGCAACGTCACCGGCACGCGATGTTCGGCGGAGAGATAATTCCCGTCGAGAAAGTCAGGCGCATTCACGATCGCGCGCATCTTCGACTTGAACTCTTCCGTCTTGGTCCAATTCCAGTATTCGTCCCAACACTTCAAGTAGTTTGGTCCAGCGCAACCGTTGGTCGCGTAGATCTGCTTGGGAGAGTCGGGCGTGGGCAGCTTGCTCGAATGGCACCGCGCGCACGTTTCCGCAAAGACGTTTTTACCGTTGTTGATGCGTGCGACGTAAGCCGCGTCTGTGGGATTGCCGTTGTTGAGGTACTTGGGACCGCCCGGCGCGTCAATCAACTTGTGTGGCATCGCGGCCTTAAGGAAGAAGAGCGCCATGTTGACAGTTTGCGCTTCGGTCGCTTCCCAGTAGCTCGAGTTTTTACGCGCGACCGCGATCTCGATCGGCGAAACTGTCTTACCACCGACGAGCGGATTAAAGTGCAGCAGCCACTCTTCGCTGAACAATCCGATGTTTAGATACACGCGATTCAACGCGCCGAGTGCGCCGACCGAGTCAGCACCGTCTTTGAGCACGCGTGGGGAGAAGCTCGTGTTCGGCGGCACAAAGAACTGCGCGAGTGGGTTGCCGGCGGGCACGTAGTCGTTCAGTTGTTTGTTGTCGTTGCTGCCTGGTCCAAGCGTCTCTTTACCGAAACGCTTCGCTTCTTCAAGGCGTGGGCCAAGATTGTAGATCGCATTCATCGTGCGCGGATTGTTGATGTTGTCTGATGAGACGAGAGAAGTATCGAGTGAGCCTGGTCGCGACGTGTGGAACATCTGATACGTGTAAGTCTTCTCGTCTGAACGCCAATCGAAGATACGATCGATCCAGAAATACTGTGCGCCGACGCTGTTGTTCAGGTTCTTCCATTCCGGCTTCTCGGGATCGGCCGGCGGTCTCACGGGATCCGGACCGATGTGGCAGAACCCGCACGACATGCCGACGCGATACGGGCGCACCAGTTTCGGGTCGTAGTAATAACTCGGATCGCTGTAGTACTTATCTGGATCCCAATGGCGTGCGGCCTCAGCATCGAATGCCGGGTTAGGGAAGAGACGCAGACCGACGACGCCTGTTGCGTAACCGTAAAATGAGCCGACCGGCATCGTCTGTGGCAAATGTTGATTTGTTTGACCCGCGGGCAGCGCCTGGCCGCGCGAACCGACGCGTACGCCGGGATACTTCTGCTCGTTTTCAAATGGTTCGGGCGGGCAATCGGCGCGGCGCTTGTCGAGCCAGAGTCCGAAGCGATTCGGATCTGGTCCAGTAGCTTTTTCGAAGCAGGGTTCGTTGACGAGTCCCAGGTATTGCCAGCGATTGTCGCGGCTGTATTTGAACTTCTCGCCCGACGGATCGATCGCGTTTGGATATGACGAGATTGTTTTCAGCAGGTCGAGCGCGCCGAAGCTGGATGTGCCGATGTGATCCCAGAAACGATCGTTGCCGCCAGTCCAGATGACCCACGTGTTGCGGCCTTTGACTTCTTCAGGAGTGAGCGGAACGGCGCCGTCCATGTCGTGAAAGTAGTCTTCATCGGCGGCGACGAAGCTGGTCGCAGGACGATTCGCCTGTCGCGCTTCATCGAGCACGGTGCCGGGCCTTGGTCCTTTATGAGCGAAGAGGCGATAAGCGATGAAGGCGACGACGGCAACAACCAAGAGAAGAACGATGATGCCGAGGATTTTGACTTTGCTTCGTGGCACGGGGGTCTGCTCCTTTTTTATATATGTGCGTTTGGTGCCTTTTGTTTCCCTTAACTGTTCAGCGATGTACGTGAAAGTTTTCGTAGTGTGGATTGATCGCGGCGGCCATTTGCAGATAACTATCGGCTTTGCCGTTGGGACTGATCGCTTTGTGAATGATTCCAGCCTGATGAAACAGTCGCGCGTCCTTTACGCCTGACGCGAGCGACTCATTCAGAAGCTCGAGCGCTTTCGAGAACTCACCAGTGCGATAAAGCGCCCACGACATGGCAGCCAGTGTGGCGAAGTTGCGTCTGAGCTCGAGATCCTTCTCCGCCCACTTCACGGCTTCGGCGCCGTTTTCAAACACGTCCGCGTAGAGATCCGCGAGATGGTGGTAGTAGTGAACTTCGCCGCGCTGCGCTGATTCGAGAAACGCGTGTTCCGCACGATGGAGATACTCGTTTGCCGCTTCGGTTTTACCTGTGGATAAGTAAAGCTCACCGAGCGCCTGCTGGAAGTCCGGACGCGGCACACGCTCGATCACACGCTGGTACAGCGCTTCGGCTTCATCCGTCTTTCCTTCAGCAGCGAGTAGCTCTGCGATGTGTTCCTGGACCATCCAGTGGCCCGAGTAGGCACGCTCAGCGCGTTGATAATGCTCACGCGCTTTCCCGTAGTTGCCCTGCGAAAGATCGACAACACCTCGTTGCAGCTCGACCCAGCCGTAATGACGCATCTCTTTCGCCGTCAGCTCGTCGACGGCTTCGTCATACAAACGATCCGCGCCTTCAAAGTCGCCCATTTTGAAATTGAGATAAGCGAGACGCGCGAGTGTGTCCCACGTTCGCTCTTCGTCGATCAGCGCTTGATACCCATTTCGCGCGGCTTCATAACGACCTTGCTGAAAATCCAGATCAGCCTTGATCGCGCGGCCTTGAGAACTCTCGATCAGATCTGTCGAGGCGTTTAGATCCTGTTCGACGTCGTCGAGGCGATGCACCTTAAAATGAATATTAGCCTTGAGAAAGTAAAGATCTCCGTCACGGCCAAGGTGCTGAATCGCATGGTCCAACGTCTTTTCGGCAACGTAGAGCCCGTCGAGATTACCCGTGAGCGACGCGTGTTGATATTGAAGATAAGCGAGCTTCGTTATCTTCACACGATCGATCGGAAGCTGCAGTGCGTTATCTTCGAGCTCAGCAATCCCGGTATTTATTCGCTCGAGCTCAACGTCGAAATCGGTTTTCTTATCAGTCATCAGTTAAGTGCCTGTACATTTAAGAACTGGGATGTTTACGCCGAAGGCGTTCGCTAATTTCAGCCCAGGGTTGTAGCTTGCGACAACCCTGGGTTAATGAACCAAACCGACCTTGAACCCTGAAAGGGTTCGGCAACCAACAAACCCTTTCAGGGTTAAAACAAATGTTTGTTGGCTAACCCAGGGTTCTCGCAAGCTCGAACCCTGGGCTGAAATTAGCGAACGCCTTCGGCGTAAGCCCTACCTTTGCGCGTTACGTGGAAGCCTCGCCACCAAGGTTCCGCCAGATCTTGTTACCAGGGTTCTGCTAGATAAGGAAAGTCGGTAAGAAATTCTTTGTCGTTTTTCTGCGGGTTCGGCACCGTCTTCGGTTGGATCGGAACCGCAGCCCACAGATTTGGATCGTTGAGCAATTCGATGTGGTACTTCTTTCCGTTCAACGTCGCCGTGTGATCGAGAAACATCGAAAGGAATCGCGTGGCAACTTGATCTTCCAGCCGCCGTCCATACGGCCAGGTTCCGGTCGTGTCCATATCGATCGCACAAACGTTCGGCACGAAGATCTCAACCGGACGCCGTAGTGGAATATCCAAACCTTTCGGGTTCCACGAATCGTCGGGCATGTTGAGGTGTTGGAAGAGAGTCTTCTTCACGCGCGGAAACGCCAGACTCACGAGCGAGTAAGTTTTATGAACTGACACGGGCGAGTTGTCGTGATCGAAAGACGTTTGCAAGCCGATCGCACTGATTGACGGACCAAAGCCCCAGCCGAGATGCGCGAGTCGCTTAACGAAGTGCGGCGCAAGCCAGAAGTTGTTGGCGCCTAGTTGCCGATTGTCTTCACGTTCACTCAACGCAGCGTCGGCAAAAGGCTGGCCGTCAGTGTCGACGAGTTTGTATTTCTTCAACTCATCGTCAAGCTTGTGCGACTGAAGCAGCGCGATTGGATGTTCAAGCCAGAACGGATCATCAGGGATTGTCTCGATCTTGTCTGCGGCTTTCAGCACCCAGCTTTCGCCCCAGCAGTTAACGATGCGATTGTGAGCCGGATTAGTAGTGAGAAAAGCGAGCGGAACCTCGAGGATGATGGCGTTGATGTTTATTCCCGCCTGGCAGTCTCTGCCGTCATACACAAAAACAAAGTTGCCATTTTCATCTTTGAGAAACTTGTCGCCGTTCCAGGTGAGGTCTCCCGGCGGCAGCTCTCGCTTATTGCCGTGATATCCCCACTCGGGATCATTCGGATCGCGATTGAACAGGTGATTGCCTTCGAGTTGGATCAGGGTTTTGGGAATCTCCAGCTCGCGGCAGTCCGCCATGGTGTGAGGCACGTGATAGAACTGCGGCGCGTAATTGATCGAGCGGAAGAAGCCGGTCAGATCGTTGAAGAAGGCGTCGTCGCGCCCACCGATGTAGGTTTTGATCGAGTGACCGTCGGGCGTATTGATCGACGTCACCTTATTGGTGTCGACTACAGTTGAGAAACTGCCGCCGGGAAAGTCGATAAACTTCACAGTGGCGCGCTGGCTCTGATCGAAAGTGACGCGAATCTCGGCAGCCGATTTTGGTCCGAAAAATTTATCTTTGAGTGCGTCGAAATATTTCAGCAGCCCTGGGAGCGAGTGATCGTCTTCGCCGACGCCTCCGACTCTCGGGCCGGGTGCGATCAGCATGCGATAAAGCATGTCAGTATCAAAAACGCCGGCCTCCGGAACGGACGCGAAGGTGAGCGCCATGACGACTTTCTCACCACCGTCGGTGTCGGCGCTCGGGAAGCCGAAGAAGTCGTACAGGTCGGCAGCACTAACGTCGATATCGGAGAAGATTGAATTGACTGCGTTTGGATCGTTATGGTCAGCCATGACTGCGCCTTTTCTGACACGCTGTTGTTGTCGAGCTAGCTGTTAACAGATGATTTCAGTAAATCGTGAAGAACGAGGAAACTCGTTGCGCCCTTGGGTTTTACGGCTTCGTTGAAGTCGCGGCGCATTCTATCAGGAGGGTTTAAGGGCGTCAATAAAATGCACTCTGCGGCCCTCTGCGTTGAAAATCACTTTTAACGCAGAGGACACAGAGATACGCAGAGGGCCGCAGAAGATTTCTACGGTTTTCTTTGCGTGGCTGCGTTCACTTCTTCATCCGTCGCTGCAAACCAGAGCTTCACCGTTCTGTCCCAACTGCCTGTTGCGAGTGTACGTCCGTCTGGTGAGAAGGCCACGGCTGCTACTAGCGAGTCGTGGCCGGTGAGAGTGGCCCGTTCCTGACCTGTGTTCGGATCCCAGAGTTTTATAGTTTTATCTTCACCGCCAGTAGCCACAGTCTTGCCGTCTGGAGAAAAGGCGACAGCCGAGACCTCGAACTTGTGTCCCACAAATGTTGCCAACTCCTTCGCCGTGCTCACGTCCCAGAGCTTTACGGTTTTGTCTTTACTCGCGCTGGCCAGCTTCTTTGCGTCGCTCGAAAAAGCCACCGCCAGAATCCCGTCTTTGTGAGCATCGCTGGCCCATAGTTGCCGACCCGTAGTTCCATCCCACACTCGCACAGTCTTATCTTCACTCCCGCTCGCAAGCCTGCCTTCTGACGAGAAGACAAGTGAACTGACCGGACCTGAATGCCCGTCGAGTGTGATCGGTGATTTATGACTTCTCCACAGTTGAATCTTTCCATCCGCGCAGCCGGCAGCTAATGTTTGCTCGTCAGGTGAAAACGATAAAGCGAGGACCTCTTTGTCGCATATCTTGAAGGCAGACGACGGCTCGCGCGTTTGCATGTTCCACAGCTTTACTGTTCCGTCATCATAACCAGTTGCGATCGTGCCGCTGCGCGACAACGCAATCGACATCGCGCCATATTGCGTCTCGTTCAATCGCGGCAGTTCCTTGCGTGTCTCAGTATCCCAAAGACTAACGACTTTATCTCCCAACACTGCGAACATCTTTCCTGAGCTCGAGAAAGCCATTTGGTCGACACCTTTGGGTACGTGGATCGTCGCTTGTTCCTGTACGCCGCGGACGTCCCACAACATGACGTCAGCAGTTCGTCTGATCGCGATTCTTCTGCCATCAGGAGTTACGGTTACCGCCGCGAGCAAGCCGTCCACATTGAAGCTGCCAAGCGTGGTCCAGGGTAGAACGTTCCATAGATAAATTTTGCCAATGTCCAGAGTGGTCATAGTCGATGCATCGCCCGAGAGAATAATTGGACAAGTACGTCCTGTCGCATCGAGTAAGCGCACGTTTCGATAATCAGGCCAGTCCATGATTCTTACTTTGCCTGACACGCCCGCGATCAGTTGTTTGCCATCGGCAGAGAAAGCGACACAACCGATTTGTTCGTTTGTCAAAACTTCATCGATCATTTGATACGGTGGATTCGCACTTTGTAGTTTAATCGTCTTGTCTTCGTAGGTGACCAATGTGTTGCCGTCGGGTGAGAGCGCCGGACTGGTGACGGCATTTGCATAAGGCTTCGAAATCATCAGCGGCTTTTCCGTTTCGAGATCCCAGAGCCTCACAGTCTTATTGTAGGCTTCGCTCACCAGCTTTTTACCATCGCGTGAAAACACCACCGAACCGACACCAACGCGATCGTTTCGCAACGTCTTGATCAGCTTGAGAGTGCGAATGTCCCAGATCTTAATCGTCGCGTCCGCACTCGCGGTTGCGACTGTGGCGCCGTCCCAGGAGATGGCCAGACCCGTGATGCGATCGCGGTGCGCCTTTATTTCTACTGACTCTCGCGGGCCATCGAGTTGCCAGATCTTCAGTTGTCCGTTCGAGCTGTTGCTCACAGCTGCCAGTACTTTTCCGTCGTGGGAAATTTCGATGAGGCCGACGTCATCTACTGGTCCAAGAATTTCGGGTTTGTAGTTAGCGAGTCGCCAGTAGTAGAACCATTCAAAGCCGCGCAGATCGCTTTGGTTAGCAGGTGTGGTTTTGTAGGTATTGAGGAACTCTTTGAGCTGCGTCATGTCGCCGCGCTCTTGCGCGCGCTGAGCGAGACTCATGTTTGAGTCGTAAAGCAGGTTCCGGCTGCGCTGGAGTTGTTGTTTGGCGATTGCTTGTTGTCGTTGCGCTTCGAGCGTTGCTTGTCTGGCGAGTAGTTGTTGCTTCGTAGCTTCCGCGGTTGCTTCTTTCGCGATCTGCTGTTGCTTAGCGGCATCGTCGCGCGCGGCGTCAGCAAGCTTGCCTTGTTTTTTTGCTTCCTGCTTAGCCTGATCTGCCAACGCCAACTGCTTTCGTGCTTCGTCTCCAGCTTGAGCTGCGATGGTTTGTTGCTTTTGAGTCTCTTGCTTCGCAAGGTCCGCGAGTGAAGCCTGCTTCGTGACTTCTGCTGCCTGACCCTTGATCACAAACCCGGCGCCGAACGCAGCCAACAGCACGAGTACGGCAGTGCCGATGATCTCGGTTCGGACACGAACATTCCGGCGTGTGTATTTGAAGAGCTTGTCGATGCCGTCTGCGATTGGTGGGGACGGTTGCTGTTTCGCGAAAGCTTCGGCGGCTTCGTCGATCCAGATCAGCTTTTGCTCTTTGATGATTTTCCAGGGCGCAGTGGTCAATGCCTCTTCGTTGTTCTTTGTGAGCGCGTCCGAAATGTTGATGGGAATTATCTTTCGTCCTGCGGCAACGAACGTCTCGAATTCCTGATGGATGTAAGGACGCGTCAGTGAGCGCTCGGTGGCGAGTAGTACAAGCACTGCACTCCGCTTCAGCGCCCTCTCGAGAGTTGGACCAAGAGACAAACCTGGCGGCGACTCCTCTTTGTCGATGAAACATGAAAAGTCGAGGTTGCTGAGTTGCTGTTTTAAATTGAAGGCATACTCTTTGGCATCGGAATGTGAATAAGAGATGAAGACGTCATACCGGAACCGCGCTCGAAAGAGACCACGGAACACGGTTTCTCTGACGCGGTTTACAGCGGCGCGCAGGGTTTGGATGAAGTTAGCCATGAGTTTCTTTCCTCATTGGTTTTTGCTAACAGAATTTTCAAGGACGCTGTGAGTGATTACAAGTTGATTATAGCCTATGGTCCGACAGCATTCGGGAATTGATGCTTATTCGGAGTGAGGCTCTGAAATCATTGAGGGCCGACTCGTGTCACAACACAGAGTCGACCCTTCATAGGAGAGACTGAAGATTATGGCTAGACCATCGCTTTAATACCTGCGGTGACGGTGTCGCCACTGGCGCTTCTTGTGGTAGTGATAGGCCGTGCCTGCGCCTGCCCCTGCACCCGCGCCGATAAGCGCACCTTTTCTGCCGCCAATCAAAGCTCCGGCACCTGCGCCAATGGCTGTGCCGATGCCGATGCGCTTCGCAGCCTTCTTTTTCCCGGCTTCCGGATTGTGGTAACGCCGCCGGTGTTGCCCGTTGGCAACTGGAACCGCAATAGCAAAAGAGAACATCAATAGTAGAACTAATAACGTTCGTAATACGCGATTTCGATACATTATGAACGCTCCTACTCCATCATTTTTCTCTTTGGGGGCGAACGTAGTAGACCTCTGCAACAGCTATGCCACACTGACCACTCACAACTTCCCGCACGCTCTGGTCACTGTGGCTTCCACATCTTCACATCTTGTTTTGTAGTGTGGTATAACGCGGGCATAAGAGGCTGACTGACGGGCTTTGCTACCTCTCTTCTACGATGTCGTAATCTAGCTCGACCTGTCCTCTGAGTACTCGACTAGTCCTCGAATAAAGGAGTCCTCTCATGGCACGTCGATTACTGGCGGCGACGGCCTCTGAGTCCTCGCAAATTCCAGCGGCCAATTCAAAGGAAACTGACAATGCCAAACGTCCCAAACCCTACCAGAATTCTTACTTGCCCACGCGAGAAAAAGTGTTAATGAGTGGCACAATATGCGTACAACCTGTGGGCCATAGCGCTCGCACAATGAGCAAGTCCGACCCTTCAATCCGGGTTTGGTCCTCAGCATAATTGACAGTTTGCCCTGAGTACTAATGCCTTTCTGTCGCTGTTCAAGCCTGGCAAATGACATCGTTGTCTCACGCCATCGTTTATTTTCCTGATGTGGGTACACGGTGCAAGTACCTCAGTACAATCCGCTGTACGTGATTAAACTCATGGATGTGTCTCCTGCCTTGCAACTTCCGCCGCCGATGCCTGCTTCGCGACCTCTGCTGCTTGACCTTTGATCACAAAGCCGGCGCCGAACGCGGCCAGCAGCACGAGTACGGCAGTGCCAATGATCTCCGTTCGCACCCGAACATTCCGGCGTGTGTATTTGAAGAGCTTGTCGATGCCGTCTGCGATTGGTGGGGATGGTTACTGTTTGGCGAAAGCTTCTGCGGCTTCGTCGATCCAGATCAGCTTTTGCTCTTTGATGATTTTCCAGGGCGCAGTGGTCAACGCCTCTTCGTTGTTCTTTGTGAGCGCGTTAGAGATATTGATGGGAATTATCTTTCGACCAGCGGCAACGAATGTCTCGAATTCCTGGTGGATGTAAGGACGCGTGAGTGAGCGCTCGGTGGCGAGTAGCACCAGCACCGCACTCCGCTTCAGCGCCTTCTCGAGAGTTGGACCAAGAGATAAACCCGGCGGCGACTCCTCTTTGTCAATGAAGCATGAAAAGTCGAGGTTGCTGAGTTGTTGTTTTAGATCGAAGGCATACTCTTTGGCATTCGGAATGTGAATAAGAGATGAAGACGTCATACCGGACCGCGCTCGAAAGAGACCACGGAAGACGGTCTCTCTGATCCGATTCACAGCGGCGCGCAGAGTTTGGATGAAGTTAGCCATGAATTCCTACCTCATTGCAGTAGTAGCATCCACGAGCGCAAAAAACTCGACGCCACGCAGTTACGACACCATGTAATTTTTTTGGCTGTAGTGCATAAGTGTTAGGCCTCAACATTGTTTGAGGGGCCGACGAGGAGTCAGCGAGTGTTCAAACGCTGAGCCCAGCCACATTCGTTTCACAAGGAGAACCATATGAACGCAAATGAACAAGATGAGAACTCAGGTACAGCGCGTGCAAGCGGTGATTTAAGCACAAAGGGCGCCGGTCACAAAGGCGATGACACCGCAGCCGAAGAGACTAATACAGCCCAGGCTCACGACTCAGAACCTGGAACTCGCGCCGGTGGTCCGGTCATTACGAAAGGGCCAAGCCAAAAACAAACAGAATCCAGCCAATAACCAATTTCCTACGTCCTTCCCTAAGTCTCAGTGTGCGAGATAGCGCCCGCTATCTCGCACTTCTTTCTCTAAAAACGACATAAAAATTGAAACTCTAGCTCCATTCATGCTAGATAGTGCGGGTCTTTACCACACGGATCTCATGCTCGCCATGAATCGCCTCAAAGTTTTGCACAATAAACCCAAACGTTTGCTGTCGCCTGCGTTATTTCTCGGTTGCGTGCTGCTCATTTTTGTAGCGAATCGCGACCGCGCGGCAGCTATGGACACCGACCAGGATCCCCTCCTCGCCACTCGAGAACAGGCCGAGACACTTAGGGCTGAATGGCGTGAGGCATCGTTCAAGGAAGCAATTGCGAAATACCTCGAAGTACAATCGAAATCAAAAGCCACTGGGAATTATGAGTTGGCTGCGGAGATGGCCAAAAACGCCGGTGACGTCTATTTTCTGCTCGGTGGTTATCAGCCGGCCCTGGAGCAGTATCGCGAAGCCCAATCGCTGTGGCGCCTCGCTCGCAATCGCGCTGGTGAGATGCGAGCCCTGAATCTCGCCGGTTACGTTCAGGTTTATTCCGGACAAAGTGAGACAGGCCTCGAGCTGGCGCTCAAAGCCTTAAATTATTATCGACGTTCCCCCAGCAAGGACTTTCGCTTTGAAGCGGAAGCCGAAAACTGCGTTGGAGAAGCGAATTCATCACTGAGTAGACTTCACAACGCGATCGAGCATTTTCAGCGCGCCTTGGATCTCTGGACCGCCGCTAACGACAACAGCGGGCAAGCGCTGGCAAAGCTCAACCTTGCCTACAGTCATACCGACCTCGGTGAACTGGAAAAAGCGCAGAACCTTTTTAACGAATCACTCACCCTCTACCAGAGAGAAGGTGACAAGCGTGGAGAAGCTCGCGTCATCACCGGCCTGGGCTCGATCGATTCATTTTTCGGAAAAAAGCAGGCGGCTTTGGATAAGCACACGAGGGCGATGGATCTACTACGCACCATCGGTGACCACGCGGGAGAAGCCATCGCTTTCAACAGCATCGGAAAAGCTTATGAGGATCTCGGCAAACTGCCCATTGCCCTCGATAACTACAACGAGGCGCTGCGGCTTTATCAACAGCTCGGTAATGTCGAGTATGAGTCAGTCACGCTGTTTTACATCGGTGGTGTCTACGGGTTAAAGGACGAGAAAGAGACGGCGCGTAAGTTTTTTGATGAGGCCGTGACAAAGAGCAAGCAGGCGCGACAGCCTCGAGTCACGGCGTACGCGCTTTCCGCGATTAGTGCGATTCAAAGCGAGTCCGCGCAGAGGACCGAAGCTTTGACCCGGATGCAGTACGTACTTCGATTGTATCGCCAGATTGACGATCGTCGAGGCCAGGCAACTGCCTTAAGCGAAGTCGGAAAAATTTACCGCGCGCTCAACCAAAACGCTCAAGCGCTCGCGTACTACAAGCGCGCTTTGGATCTATTCCGTGCAGCAGGAGACAAGCACGAGGAAGCCGCTGTTCTTTACAACATGGCGGTCGTCGAAGGCGCGTTAGGCAATCTAACTAACGCTCTCGAGCTTTTGAAAGACTCAACCGAGGTGATCGAGATCCTGCGCTCACAGATTGTTAGTCCAGACCTGCGTGCTTCTTACTATGCCTCGGTTCGTAAGCACGCTGAACTTTACATCGATCTCTTGATGAGACTCGGCAAATTGAACGGTGATAAATCACTGCACGAGAGGGCTTTTGAAATTAGTGAGCATGCACACGGAAGGGCGCTACTTGAAGTGCTGGGCGAAGCTTCAGCGCAGATCCGGCAAGGTGTGAATCCGACCCTGCTCGAACAGGAGCGAGTGTTGCAGCAGAAGCTATACAGTCAGGCGGCTTATCAAATGCGCCTCCTCGCTGGTAATCCGGAACCAGATGAGCTCGAAAGAGTGGCGCGCGAAATAAGGGAATTGACCACGTCGTACCGCGAGCTCCAAACTCAAATCAAGCAACAAAGCCCTCGCTATGCCAATCTCGTCCAACCGCAGCCACTGAAGCTCAAGCAGATTCAAGAGGAGTTAAGCGAAAACTCACTTTTGCTCGAATACATGCTGGGAAGCGAACGTAGTTACCTGTGGGCCGTTACAAAAGATTCATTGACTGCATATCAGTTGCCTGCGCGCGATGAAATTGAAAAACTTGCGAAGTCTGTTTCCGCCGCGCTCGTCGTTCGGCAGACGGTAAATGAGGTTGAGCCTGGTGCCTATAACGATCGTGTCGCACAGGCCGATGCGGAGTATTGGCGACAGGCGGGCCAGCTAAGTCAGATCTTACTGGGACCAGTCACTGGCGAGATCGAGGGAAAAACTATTCTCGTAGTTGCTGATGGGGCGCTTCACTATCTGCCATTTGAGGCCTTGCCAGATCCGTTGAAAGCTGGCGGTCAGAGCTCATCGGATCCAGTCCCTTTAATCGTGGGCCACGAGGTTGTAAGTCTGCCGTCCGCGTCAATCCTCGCAACCATCCGGCAGGCGCCGCGAACGGGATCGAATGAAGAAAAATTAATCGCAATTCTCGCGGATCCGGTTTTTTCGGCTACTGATTCCCGGATGAATAATCCGCATGGAACTCCGTTGCAGCAAAACTCAAAACCTGCAGCTTCGCTAAACAGGCTGCCGGCGACCAGGGTCGAGGCGGAATCGATCATGGCGATCATTCCGCGCGGCACAGGCATGATGGCCACCGGCTTCGATGCCGATCGAAGCGTGGTGTTGAGCAGTGATCTGGGCCAATACAAAGTCATCCACTTAGCAACACATGGAATAGTCGACATCGAGAACCCCGAGATGTCAGGCATCATGTTGTCCCTCGTGAGTCGGGAGGGAGAGAGTCGACAAGGTTTGGTGCAACTGCACGATATCTACAACATGAATCTGTCAAACACGCAGTTAGTTGTCTTGAGTGCGTGTCAGACGGCCCTCGGTAAAGAAGTACGTGGTGAAGGTCTGGTCGGGCTTTCGCGCGGCTTTATTTATGCGGGCGCCAGCAGTGTCATTGCGAGTTTGTGGAAGGTTGATGACCGCGCTACGACGCAGCTCATGACGGAGTTTTATAAAGGCCTGTTTAAAGAAGGACTGACTGCGTCGGCGGCACTGCGAAACGCTAAAGTGAAGATGTGGCGGGAGTCGCGATACCGCGAGCCATTTTACTGGGCTGCGTTTGTCTTGCAGGGTGAATATCAGGAGAAAATCACACCGCCAGTGCGGCCGCAGTTTGCGATGCGCAACGCCTGGCCGCTGATTTTGATAATAATCACTTTTGGATTTCTACTAGTTCTCCTAATCCGGCGAAGAGCGCAAATCTCACGCGTGCTGCGTTAGCCACTCGCCATCATAAAGAAGTCAGCTCCAATAGAAGCTCGGTGTAACGTTTCGTGCTGCACAACATGTTAACCGTAGGGAGTGTTGTGTCCCCAAAATCATCGTTGGATCGGGTCAGTACAGGGAGCGGTAGCGACCTGGTCAAACGATCGGAGCTAAGAATCATTAGGAACTTTTGCATGCTGATCACTGACCACGTCGCTACCGCTCCCTGTACTGAACCCGATCCAAGTGGGATTCCTACTTTTAGGGCAAAGCCGGGTAAAGCTTAGTGGAGAAGACAGTGGAGTTATACGCGACCGGTGCAGGCAACAAACGTTGGCAGCCCGTGGCCGGCTTCACCTGGGAGCTATTTCTTATTGGAGCGGCCTGGGTAATCGCATTTGCGATGATCCCTTTCATCTTGTTCCGGATGAAGCAGGGCGTGAGTCCCAGCGCGCTGTTCTGGTTGGCTTTTTGGGGATACGTCGGCCTCACTTACAAAGTAACCAGTTGGCTGAGTGACAAATACCGTGAACGGCAACGGAAGATCTTGCTGGGCGCCGAGGAATTATTGAAACGTGATACGCGCCCTCATGTGCTTTACCTGCGTTCCTTCAAAGATGACGAGACGACGTCACGTTTATTGAATCTGTCCAGCGAAGAGCAGGAGCTGGCGCTCACACTATTCGAGATCGGCCCTTTTATCGCATTTGGAGAACCGGGTGAAGAGTCTCCGGATCTCGGGGCCGCACGCATGTACGTCGATCCCGAACACTGGCAGCACAAAGTGGAAGACCTGATGGCGAATGCGCAGCTTGTGGTGGCGCGCATCGCTAACTCGGTAAGCTTCTGGTGGGAAATAACGACTGCGTTGAGGGTCGTGAAACCAGAAAGATTGCTATTGCTATTGCCTGCGGATGAAAACGAATACGAGAAGTTCAAACAACGCGCTGAGGATATTTTCCCCCGTCAGTTGCCGGAACATAGATTTCAGTCACGAGGCTTCGGTGAGAGTCATATCAGTTCGCAAGGGCTAATTTATTTCGAATCAGACTGGACACCGCGTTTGCAGAAACTCAAGCCCGCACGTTTAAGACAGAACTATTGGGTACCTGGAGTGCCGATAATGAAGATGGCGTTAGAGCCTGTCTTTACGCAACTGGGAATTTCATGGACACGTCCGCCCTTGCAACCACTCGCGATACTCGCGGTCGTGCTGCTTCTGCTGTTTGTCGCTCTGGCGCTCTACGTTGGCGCATTACAGGTAATGCAGTTAGTGGGGCTCTTTACTAAACACGTTTGAGTTCGGAGTTCAGTCGGCAATAGCCGGGCGCCTCTCTTCTTAACAGCGCCCTCGCTGCTGCCTGTAATGTTTTCCAGTCGAGAGCATTACGGATGGTTCGTCGATCATTCCGTGACAAAGGAGCGGACAGATGCCCTCAAGCTTCGAAAACGAAGTCGCGCTGCTCGAACAATACAACAAAGACATTGAAGGCATGGGAGACAGGCTCATTGAGGCTGATCCACAAGCCTCGAAGGCACTGCAGAAACAAATCGATCAGAAGCTGCAGATCTATTTGAGACAACTGCAACTGGTAAAAAGCCAGTATCCGGACGCGGTTGAAGGACAGATTCATGAAGCTGCGTATTACACTTTTCAGGCGCTTCGTAAACTTTTCGAGTCCGGTATGATGCGTCGAATGAGTAGCCGTTCAAGCAATATGGCAGTTGGGCTTGCAACCGGGTTAGTGGCAAAACAGCAGGAGAAGAGTAATGCGCATCAGGCGCTGGCTATATTGGACCAGGCTCTGGCTGTATATGACTATCCTGGCGCCCACCTGCAGAAGGCTAATATTTTCAACGTTCTGAATGAGAAGGGTCAGGCACTCCAGGAGCTCAACTACATCATCGCCAATTTCCAGGACGACGATTCTTATCTCGCCGCGAGGCAGCTCAAAGACGAAATCGAGAACCCACCCAAAAAAGGCATGTGCTTTGTGGCTACTGCCACTTACGGAACGCCAATGGAGACCGAGGTAATCCTGCTCAGTAACTTTAGAGATGAAGTGCTGTTGTCGTCTTGGCCGGGTAGATTATTCGTGGATGTGTATTACGCCGTCTCGCCTCCAATCGCCCGCTTGATAGCTGGTTCTTCAACGTTGCGTAGCCTGGTTCGGATCATGTTTCTCCAACACGTTGTGAAGTTGGTTCGACAGAGGATGACAAAGCGATCCGTGGACGTTAACAATCCGTGACTGGGTTGCAAATCAAATCAATAGAAAACGATTCTTAGAGGAGGATACTCACATGCCGAAGTGTAATAACTGTAAAAGCGGTGCTGCGAAATGCCCGAAATGCGACGGTAAAGGCAGACTCCCGGGTGGCCTGCTTACTTCGTCTTCGCAGTGCAAGAATTGTAATGGCTCTGGCAAGGTTAAGTGTGGTGTCTGTCAGGGCAAAGGTTGGATTTAGCGCGCTTTGTTTGACGTGCTTTAGCTCGCTCCATCAATTTCCAATCGAGTCTTGAAGGGATGGTCACATCACCTACCGATCTTAATCGGGTAGAGATTTTTATTTCGTATTCGCACGAAGATGAAGCTCTGCTGAAGAGGTTGGAAACACACCTGACTGGTCTGAAGCGTGCTGGACTAATCACGGTCTGGCATGGCCGCAACATTTCTGCTGGAGTTCCATGGGAAGAAGAGATTGATAAGCACCTGAGTAATGCTCAGATCGTTTTATTACTCGTGAGTGCAAATTTCATTGCCTCTGACTATGGGTATGGCGTCGAATTTCAGCGAGCCATGGAGCGACACAGGCAACGAACGGCTCGTGTGATCGCGATCATTCTGAGTCCTTGCCGTTGGCGCGATACGCCTTTAGCAAAACTTCAAGTGTCGCCAAGGGGCGCTAAGCCAGTTACTCAGTGGGCCGATACAGAGCAGGCATTCGTCAGTATCACTGATGATATCGCAGAGGTGGTGAAAGAACTCAGACTCATCAACGATAAAGATGCAGAGCGAGATGATCCACGCGATAGTCGAGAAAGCGAGGTTGTAAAAAGAGAAAGAACACGTACTATTCCTGCGATCAAATACACCCTCGCACTCGCGATTACTGTAGCGATCATAGCGATTGCAGGGTTGATGTTTGACTATTGGCGTGGTGTTGGTTCACCTCAGCCAGGTGCTTCGCCGACTCCTTCACCGGCTGCTACAGCCACACCTTCACCGCGCTTCTCCGTATCGCCGCAGGGGATAAAAATAACTATCAGTGAATTTCCTCCTTACAACCCGGTTGGCGGTCCCGACTCGACTGGTCATATCGCGGGGAGAGTCGAGGGATCGGCGAGTGAGGAATACAGCATCGTGATTTTTTCCTATACGGACCGGTGGTATGTACAACCCTCCACAGAAAAACCCCGGACCGCGGTTGACGCGAACGGTAATTGGAGCGCTGAAATCAAAACCGGAAGCAAATACGCAGTCCTGCTCGTGCCGCAAAACTTTCAACCACCAAATAAGACGTCCACGAATCCAACTAACCTGGATCGCGTTGTCACGTTCATGGAAGTCGAAGGGAAGAACGTCATCCGGATTCGTCAAAGGCGAAACGCGATAATCCCTACAAAGGACGGCAACACCAATCAGTGAGAACCCAATTTAAAGACCAACGTAAGCCTATAGCTGTGTATTTGAAGTTATCGTTGGAGGCGGCGATCGGAATCGAACCGATGAATAAAGGTTTTGCAGACCTCTGCCTTACCACTTGGCTACGCCGCCGTTCCGGAGAGCTTAAAGAATAAAAGCGGAAAGATGAAGCAGCATCTACTTCATCCGCCCGCCTTCATCTGATTTCCTGGAGCGGGAGACGAGATTTGAACTCGCGACCCTCGCCTTGGCAAGGCGATGCTCTACCACTGAGCTACTCCCGCTTTCTGAGAGAATTGCATTTCTCAAAGTGGTGGAGCGAAATGTACCCCTTTTTTTACCTCTTTGTCCAGAGGCCCTACCAGTAATGAAATTGCACCTTAAACATAACTGATGCAATGAAGCCGCCAGACTGGGACAGCTTGTGCCAGCAACCCGATCTGGCGCGCGAAATTGGCGAATTACTCAAGGCCGACGATTCATGCGGTGATTTTCTGAGTTCTCCAAATCAAATTGCTAGTGTAGTGCGTCACAAATAAGGGAACAACGAAACGTTAGCGTCGTGTTAACCTGCAAGGAGGTAGACACGATGCGAATCGCAGCCGCAGTTGAGCT
>JGI12363J15224_100095_pt1 | contig 20806 bp, 19 predicted proteins | sample ForSoiNitrogNN91_FD_15224 | JGI IMG/M metagenome (IMG submission 15224)
TCGAAGAAAACTTCGCTGATCGTGTCGTTCTGATTGCCATTACCGTTGTCAAACACGGTGAAGAAGGCCGCGTCAAACTCATCGTTGAAAACCGGATCCGTGGTCTTCCGGATTGAGCCGCCGAAACTGGCTCGGTTTCCGACAACTTGAAGGCAAGTGATGTCGAACTGGGCACTGTACTTCGGGTCAAACGACGGATTGTGCAGTATCGCACTCCCCTTAACGGTGCCGTCCGGCATGACCCTGGCACTGAAGGAAAACTGTCTTCTGACCGTCTTACCTGCCGTATTCTGAAGCAGGACAGTTCCGTGTCCTGACGCGGATGGTCCAGCGGCGGCGGCGAACGTCGACCGCAGCACCACTGTGGTTCCAGCCATGGCTGCGATTAACAACCCGGCGAAGAGAAAAATTTTGCTACGTTTCATTGATTATCTCCTTGATCGGAATGGGTCCTAGTGTGAGAAAGATAAGGATAGGAGTGATCAGAGGGAATTGTGACCATACCCACCCACAACACCGTCACGATGCCGCCGCACCATGGCGTCGTGTGTACTTGCTCGTCGTTATAGCGGGCACAATCTACTAGAGACGAATTTACCTGTCAATAAATTCTGAAGACCTCGGGTGAGGTTTGGTCGGATGCGACCAAATACCTCACCCGATAGAGGAAAACATCACGGACCAAACGGTTTTAAGACATTCGAGAATGCCCAATTGGCTTGCGAGATGCCGCTACAAGTTGGAGAGGCAAAGCCCTGGTTCGCGCAGCCGCCGTTGTCGCGCGCCACTGACCACATCGAGAGCCTCGAGATGTAGTTGTTTGCATTCGCGAAGTTCAACAGCCCTTGCGCATCGGCCAACTGGAAGATCTCAGTGTTGACGTCGTTGATGCCGATCATCGGAGTTACTCCGATACTCGCGGTCAAGCCGGCGGCCACCACCTGATTGTGGGTGTTGCTCGCCGCTTGTTGAGCGCTGAGTCCCATCTGACCGCCGTTATCGTTGGCCGATCCGTAGTCCATTGCCATAACGTTTACGACGTTCAGATTGAGTCCCGAGGCTTTCACGCGGTTCAGGATATTTACACCGCTCGCCACGAGGCCCGTCGGCAGCACCGGCAGTGTGTACGAGATCACGAGATTCGGATTCGCGTTCTTTAGTCCGACCAACGCCTGGTTCCGACGATCGATCGAAGCCGTATCGGTAGTTGCTCCACCTTCGATATCGAAGTCGAGTCGCACCGGTGTACTCGAGTTGACACTGTATTTATTCAGCACTGCCTGGTAAGCAGCTTGTAGACTCGACACGGTCGTACACCCGAGTGCCAGCTCAGTTCCCGAAGCACCACCAAACGAGATGATCACATCGCCACCGGCAGCACGTACGCCCTGGACGAGGGAGAGTATCGTGGTGCCATTAGGCAGCGTGTCGTTCGCAACCGTGGCGCCGACACCGCCCCAGGTCGGCGTGCAGCCGCCATTACCGACCACGAATCCGAGAGTAAAGACCTTGATTCCGGATTGCTGCTGAATAGTTAAGAGTTGCCAATCAGCAGTTAGGCCCATGTCCACATAAGGCGCGAACGTTTTTGAGCCCGGCGGTGGCGGCGGTGGACCATTCAGCGTGGTCACGTTGATCGCGGTGCTCTGTGCGGAGCTTCCCGCGGCATCGTTGGCTGCAACTCTGAAGCTATAGGTAGTGACAGGAGACAAGCCGGTTACGGTCATGTTGGGACTGCTGGTAGTGCCGACTGCAACTCCGTTTCGAAAGACGGTGTAACCGGTTAAGGTGCAGTTGACGGCAACTGTCGAAGCGGTCCAACTCAGGTTTGTGCTGTTACTCGTAGTTCCCGAGGCTTGTAATCCTGTAGGCACGCTGGGAACTGTAGTGCAGGCACTGCAAGTTCCGATGATGGTCCATGGAGCGCCACTTCCCGGTCCACCGTTGTTAGTTGAGGGGTTTTGGCCCTGGGTCCAGAAGTTAGCCTGGTAGTTTGTGCCGTTAAGACTTGCCGTGTTCCCGGCAGTGTAAACACTGGTTGAGTTCCAGGTTGGTGCGCATGAGCCACCGCCGCCACCTCCTCCCGATCCGCTACACGCGCCGTTGCTGGTCCAGGGCTGGCCGCTTCCTGGTCCACCGTTGTTAGTGGACGGGTTCTGGCCCTGTGTCCAGAAATTTGCCGTGTAGTTGATACCGTTAAGACTTGCTTTCATGCCGGCCGTATAGACCGAAGTGGAAGTCCAGGTCGGAGAGCAAGTTTGTGCTGCGCCCACGCGCGCCATGCACAGCAACAAAAACACTAATCCGATACCACATTGGATTTTGCGAGCTGAATTCATAGAAACTCCTTAGGTGATTAGGAGGTGATTAGGCGCGGGAAAGAGAAGTGTTGGGGGAACGAACCAGATCTGGGTCTGATGGTTTTATGCCTAATGTTTGCGGTTGTCAACGGTTTTCTCTGCGCAGCCTCTGCGTCCTCTGCGGCTCTGCGGTTAACAAGCGCTCAAAAACCGCAGAGCCGCAGAGGACGCAGAGCCTGCGCAGAGAAGAACTCTAAGCTTCGCGATTCAACACGTCTCTGACTTTTCGCGTGAGGCCAAGCCAGGTGAAGGGTTTTTGAATGAATTCCACGTTCGCGTCCAACACACCGTGCTGAACGATTGCTTCGTCGGTGTAGCCCGACATGAATAGCACGCGTATCGATGGTTGTAATTCCAGCAACCGGTCTGCGACTTCTTTCCCACTGACCTCCGGCATCACCACGTCTGTAAGAAGAAGATCGATTGGACCAGTGTGCGCACGGCAGACACGAATTGCTTCTTCGCCACCTTTCGCATCCAGCACGTTGTAACCAGCCTGCATCAGGATGCTCTTTGTCAGTCCACGCACCACTTCTTCATCTTCGACCAGCAGAATCGTCTCGGTTCCCCGCAGCAAAACAGTTTCCTGCTTCTCGCAGATAACTTCGTTAGCGTTGTCGATGCGCGGCAAGTAGACTTTGAACATCGTTCCCAGTCCCGGCTCGCTATACACCCAGATATTGCCGTCGCTTTGCTTCACGATGCCGTAGACAGTCGATAAGCCCAAGCCCGTTCCTTTACCCACGTCTTTAGTAGTGAAGAAAGGCTCGAAAATTCTTCGCTGCGTTTCGCGGTCCATACCGCTGCCAGTATCGCTAACCGCGAGCATCACATACTCGCCCGGCTTTACGGATACGTGCATCAGAACAGTCTGATGATCGAAAGTGACGTTTGCTGTTTCGATCGTCACTTTGCCACCGCGCGGCATCGCATCACGTGCGTTGACGACGAGGTTCATGATTATCTGTTCGACCTGAGATGGATCAGCCTTGACGCTTCCGAGATCCGGCTCGAGCTTCGTGGCAAGCTTGATGTTCTCACCGATCAAACGCGTCAACATCTTCTCCATGTCTTTGACGACATCGTTTAAATCAAGCACCTTCGGCTCGAGGATTTGCTTGCGACTGAAGGCCAGCAGTTGGCGAACTAATGATGCTGCCCGTTCCGCCGCCTTCTTGGTTTCTTCAAGATTGCGGCGAATCGGGTTTTCCAGTCCGACTCGTCTGAGCGACAAATCGGTGTAGCCGATAATCGCTGTCAGCATGTTGTTGAAATCGTGAGCTATACCACCGGCGAGTTGTCCGATGGCTTCGAGTTTCTGCGACTGTTGACGCTGAAATTGAGTTTGACTGAAATTTACCGGCTCTGGTGAATGCGCCGAACAATCAACGTCGAGGTCTGGGGGTGAAGTATCCATAAATGGCAGTCTCTAAATGAGCAGTGAGGAAGCGTGGCGTTCTCCCAACTAGAACGGCCACGCTCCCAAACGCACGCGGCCCCTACGACGGGCGATCCCCAACGTGCGTCACCCGCTGATCGGTATATATGCCCCAAAACCGATCAACGATCAGAACTCAGCAATATAAGTGGAGAATGTTTTTGTGAGTATCAGGGGAGGGCTGAATGATTTGTAGGTGTTTGTCCTACAATATTAGCCACAAAAAGCACAAATAGGAAAATAATAGCCAACCACCTAATTAGATCTATTTGTGCTTTTTGTGCCTTTGTGGCTATTCAACGAGTCCGTTGCGGATGGCGTAATGAGTTAGCTCGGCGTTGGTCCTCATGTCCATTTTGTCGAGGATGCGACGGCGATAGGTGCTGATCGTTTTGTCGCTGAGAGATAGCTTCGCTGCGATCTCTTTGACGGTCTGACCGGAAGCGATCGAACGCAACACTTCGAATTCACGATTCGAGAGACTTTCGTGCGGTACTTTGCCTGGCTGCGAAAGTTGGACCACGATCTTTTCGGCCAATGCTGGACCAACGTACTGACCGCCCTTGATGATCTTTAGAATCGCTTTGCGTAACTCTTCTCCCGAGCTGCCCTTGTTGATGTAACCCGAGGCGCCGGCCCTGAAAGCGCGCACTGCATATTGCTCCTCGGCGTGCATGCTGAGTATCAAAACAGGCATGCGCGGACGAAGCTGCTTCAACTCGCTCAGCACCTCCAAACCACTGCGACCGCCGAGCGAAATGTCGAGCACCGCAATATCCCACGGCTGTTTGCGAACCAGATCTACGGCCTCTGCTCCGGAACGAGCCTCACCAAACGTCGCACTCTCCCTCGTGAACATGTCTTTGAGGCCACGGCGAACGACTTCATGATCGTCGATGGTAAGGATCTTGAGCATAATTTATAAACCGAGCGGAACGCGCACGACGACGGTAGTGCCGCCACCTTCTTTTCCAGTAATGCGGACCTCACCACCAACCAGCAGCGCTCGCTCCTTCATTCCCAACAAGCCGAGCGACTGCGTGTTCATTAATTGACTCTCGGTAATGCCCTGACCGTCATCCTTAACTTCCAATTCGAAAGAGTTTTTGCTGCGCCTCAGCTTGACGTAAAGATTAGTGGCGCGCGCATGGCGCAAAACGTTTGTCAGTATTTCCTGCAAGATGCGAAACACCGCAGTCGCCCTTTCGCGCGTGAGCTGGATCTCGCTGGCATTGTTGGTCCAATGACACTTGAGACCCGACCGCGATTGAAACTGTTCTATCTGCCATTCAATTGCAGCCACCAGGCCCAGATCATCTAACACGCCAGGCCGGAGCTCGGAAGCGATTCGCCGCACCGTGTTGATGGTGGTTTCGATCAGCCCCGTCATCCCACTGATCCGTTCGCGAATTTCAGAAATGTGTGAACAATCTGTCGAGCTCTCGAGAGTGTTGTCGATTTTTTCGAGGTCCCACTTCAACCCGGTCAGCACGCCGCCGAGCTCGTCATGAATCTCACGCGCGATACGTGTTCCTTCTTCTTCGCGAGTCGAGCGAATCTTTGCTGAAAGTGCTCGCAACGCATCTTCGGCGTGCTTGCGCTTCGTGATGTCGTTGGCAACCCAGAGATAACAGGGTTCGCAGTCGAGATCGAACATCACCGCTGAAGTATTGGCTATCACTTCGCGCCCGAGTTTAGTGGTAAAGCGAATCTCCATATCCACGATGGGTTTTGGATTCTTCAATAGCTGGCGGATCTTTTCGACGAGGCTATCTTCCATCGATGTTAAGAATTTGAAGATGGATTGATTGATAACCTCGTCACGTGAGTACTCGGTCTCTCTGATCCAGGTGTCGTTGACTTCCAAAACCACGGCGTCTCTGATCCGCAGGATGCCCATGCGAAACGGACTGAGGTGAAAGATTTTGGCGAACCGCTCTTCGGAAGCGCGCAATGCTTCCTCGGCTCGCTTGCGCGCCGTGATGACCTGGGTGAATAAGATCAATCCGCCGATCTCGCCGTCAACGTTACGCCACGGAAGACTTTCCCATTGCAGCCAGCCCGTGTTGCCGTCACCAGTGAGATACGACTCTTCCTCGCATCGTTCGACTGCGCCTGCCAGGATTCTGCGATGCGCTTCACGCCAACGAATCGGAATCTCAGGGAACACGTCATAGTGTGACTTCCCGATTATGTCTTGTCCCTCGATACCGTAGTCTGTGAGAAAACGATCGCTGACCTGAAGGTAACGCATGTCAGTGTCGAACATGGCGATAGCAGCGGGTGTGTGTTTGATAAACAACCGCAGCAACGCTTCGTTGGTTTTTACAATATCTTCGAAACGCCTGCGGTCCTCTTCGTTAGCCAGGGCGGGCTGTACAGCAATTGAGGGAGTTCTCTTCATTTCTCCTCCCCTGTGGGCATGAGGTTGAGGCCACTTTTTAGCCACAGATTACACGGATGAACACGGTTCAGATCCAGTGCCTATCCGTGTAAATCCGTGGCTGCGAAATACGGGTTAAAGCTTCGGCACGGTAACCCAGTCCGTGGCGCTGCCGAGGCGACTGCTCTTTAAATCGCGTATGCCGACTCGCACCTGGTAGAGACCGCCCGGCACGAGTGTGCTGAACTGATAGATCGATCGTTTCGGTTGATTGCCTCCGGCCGTAGTCGAGCTCTTCGGAAAAATTCGCAGACGCCCGACAATGCTGTTGACGGGTTTTCCTTTTTCGTCGTAACAGATTCCAGCGATATCCACGTCTGCAGCTAACTTCCCGTCAATAAGATCATACGTCAGCGCCGAATCATCGATCGTGATAGTCGCCACCACGCTCGTGCCGATGCCGGGCATTTGATTGAAGTGCAGATCTACTGCGGTCGGTATCTCACGTTGCGCAACTGGTGCATCGACGACCAGACGCATATCGTCGTCACGCGCTTTGAGCGGATCCTTGTCCCGTTTTTTCTTCGTCGTCAGTAACGGCAGAGCCGCTGATTTAAAGTAACTCGTACGCACGCGTACCTTGAGATCGGGCCGGCCCACGATGCTCACGTCGATGTTCTTGAACTTACCGCGCTTCTGCTCTTCGTCATCAGGTTTCCAGGCCAGCAGATAGTAGCTGGACGTGTCGTCCATTATTTTCTCAACCCACTGGCGCATCGGCATGTTTGTGTTTCGAAACGCCTCGCCACCAGTATCTTTGGCTAGTGCATTAAGACCGTCCTGCGAAGCTGAGAGCTCTCCGATTTGCGCACCATGCAACAAACCACCAGTGTCCATTGGCCTGTTGATGTCGATTGATTCGCCCACAATGCCGCGCGCATCGAGCGTGTAAATCACAACACCTGCGCGTCCGGCTGCGTCAGTTACTCTTTTGATCCGGTCGATCGAGCCGTATTTTTTATCGTTGAGAAAGAAGCCGTCGGAAATTAAGAACACCAGCTTGCGTCCGGGCATCTGGGCCGCAGTGCGCATCAATCCTTCGAGCAATCGCAGCGTGTCTTCGGTGGAGGGCGCAGACTCCACCACGATCTGCTGCGCGCGATTCCTGATTTGTTGTCTGATCGACTGCGGAGACATCGGGCAGATCAGTTGGCCGCCGGCTCGAAAACAGCTTTGCTTTTGCATCTCCACGACATAATAGGTCATCGCCGATTCATCGCCGTCGCGGATCTTCGACGCAATATACTCAGACATCGGCGGACTTCCCATGTCGAGTTTCGGGTTAGCGCGATAGTTCAAACGAGCAACCGCTGTTCGGAGTGCGTCTTTATTTGCAGTGAACTGTTGCAGGAATCCGACTTGCCCGCTGGGCGAAGTGATGGCGATTTGATCGTTTTCACCGATGCCGCTATTGATGAACTCGACCAACGCTTTTTTTGTGCGCACGAGACTGTCTGGAGCGAGATGCAGATCGTCGACGAAGAACAGAACGGATCGCCGCTGCGCATCTGACTTGAGTGGGTTCACACTTGGCTGGCCGGATTGCCCAGGCTGCGTTTCCGGAACAGCCCCAGATCTGACGGCTTCGAAGAAAGATATGTCCCGCGACGTGTTGTTGATCTTTAACTGAAATTGTTCAGGCTTGAGACCGCTGACGAAGCGCCCGTCCTTATCGAAAACCATCACGTCAGTTTGGACGAGGGAGGTTTCAAACTTGATGACGTCTTCAGCCTCGCCGCGCGGCGGTGGCGACGGCTGCTGCTCAGGTTTCGTTTGGGAAAAGACGACGGCGGGAAACAGCAGCAGACAGGTTATGAATAACAGGGAACGCTTAACACTGGACATATGGTTGCCCCCAGATCGCGGAGTTGTTGGGCAGTCTAATGCGAGACAATACTGAGATCAATACCGCAGGTTACGTTTCGAGCAGCAGACTCACTGATTGTCCGACGCTGATCTCGCCGGTGCGCGCGACGTTTGCATAAGCTCCGGCATTATTCTCGTTTAAACGAATAGCGGCTTTCATGACGCGCGGGTCCGTTTTGGCTGTGTCTGGATCGAGGTTGATCATCACGCAGCGCGGATCGGGCATCGTGATACTGATCATCGGACCAGCCTCGTTGCTGCCAAACACGAGTCTGCCGCCAATCCAAGTATCCTCGAGAAACGGTTCGGTCGAATCTGATGCGATTACGATATTTGCGCGGAATCGCCGCGTGTCTAAAGCCTGTCCGGCCTCGCGTCCGATTGCGGCGATCGTTGCTAAGTTGATCACGGATACGCTCGCATCATCGAAGATTCCGTGCTTGAGTTTCATCAATTCGAGCGGGCTGCCGAACCGCTCAGCGACATCGTTTTGTAATTCCGGGCTTCCGATCGGCAGGTCCAAACCTTCCGGTGTACGGACGTGAGTAGGCTCTTCAACACCATGCGGCTGATACAAAAGAAGCTCGGGAAGGCGACTCGCACTCAGCCATGGAAAGCCACTCTTGTCGTCGAGTCGACGAAACGCAAAGCGTCGATCTCCCTCCAAACCGTGCCAGCCGAGAACGGCGGAGCTCGTCGCGACACCGGCCATCGACTTCACTGGATACCTCACAACTTCGTGAACATGTCCGAGATGAATAATCACTCTCGCAGAGAATAACAAAGCTCGCGAAGCGAGCGACAGCATAAAGCCTGGGGCGCCAGCCCCAGGTTAACATCAAATAAGAGCGCCGAGCCCGCGAAGCGGGCGACAGCCCGACTATGCATCAGGCTGTCGCCCGTTTCACGGGCTCGGACTTGTTTTTGTGATCTGATCCTGGGGCTGGCGCCCCAGGCTTTATGCTGTCGCCCGCTTCGCGGGCTCCGCGCCCCACACCTTATGCTTTCGGGTCGCGGGCTTAGCAGAGCACGACGGAGAGGGCGAGGCCGGCTTCGCTCGTTTCCTTGTACTTGCTGTTCATGTCTTTGGCAGTTTGGGCCAAGGCTTGCACGGTTGCGTCGAAGTCGATGCGGTGTCTGGATGCGATCTCATTGCTCGCGATCGCATAGGCGGTCCACGCTTTGACTGCACCGAATGCGCAGCGCTCAATGCACGGCACCTGCACGAATCCGGCGACGGGGTCACACGTCATGCCGAGGTGATGCTCGAGTGCAGACTCCGCGGCATTCTCGACCACTCGCGATTCTGCGTCGTACGCAGTCGCAATCAATGCCGCAGCCATCGACGACGCCACTCCGATCTCTGCCTGGCAACCACCTTCCGCTGCCGACAACGTTGCGTGGTGCTTGCAGAGATAACCGATTGCCGCCGCTGCCAGCATGCCATCACGGACCTTCTCCAGTGGAACCTTCCGGTTCTCAATGAGTCCGTACACCAGCGCCGGCATCACTCCCGCGGACCCGCCGGTCGGCGCTGTGATCACGAGATGGCCACGACCGTTTTCTTCTGACGCTGCCAACGCGTAAGCGGAGAGAGCGCCGATGCCGCGATCTGATTGATATGAATCGTCCATCGCGCGCCTGTAAACAGTCGCTGCCTTGCTGTGCAGTTTGATTGGACCAGGCAGCACATCGGTTTCCGGCATCTTCAGTCCTGACCTGACCGTCGCGGTCATCGCGTTGATGATCTTGTCGACGAATGCGTAAACCTCTTCTTCCGTCCTGCCGGCGATCGACATCTCGTTCGCAAGCATTACCTTCGCGATCGAAAGCTTGTTGTTATCGGCATGCGCGCGCAGCTCTTTCATCGTGGCGAATGGATACTTCGGAGCGTTCTTCTTCGGCGGGGTATAACCCTTCCACTCGATGAAGCCGCCGCCCACCGAGTAATACTCCTGCTCGAGCAACACCTCGTCTCCGGCCATGAGCTTTGCGGTCATCGTGTTCGGGTGCTTGAAATCGCCCTTCGTCGCGTCGTAGACGATGTCCTTGAGGCTCACAGTCACTGACTTATCACCGAGCTTCACTGGGAAGGTTTGATCAGGCTTGTCGCGTAATCCGTCCAGAAACGCGGGGTCGACGGTGGCCGGCTCTTTTCCTACCAGTCCTGCGAGGGCGGCGCGTTCCGTTCCGTGTCCTTTGCCGGTCGCGCTGAGACTGCCATACAGATGGACCTTGAGAGCGGTCGCTTTAGCGAGTTTGTCCGCGGGCAGTTTCGTCGCGCGTTGATAAAAGTCGTAGGTGATACGCATCGGACCGATCGTGTGCGAGCTTGATGGTCCGGGTCCCACCTTGTAGAACTCGTCGACCGTAGTCAGCACGGGGCCTTTGCTTTTTTGGACAACGTTTAGATCCTGCGCCAGCGGAGGAGCGGCGGTCGATCTCTCGGTTCTCTCCTGTGCGGACACCACGCGGCCGGTCATCACCGCTGTCGCACCGACCACAGCGCTTCGCATCAGGAAAGTACGACGATCCACACCAGTTGGAATCTCTTGCGAGAGGAGATTGCTAGTGTCATTTAGTAAATGTTCACTAAGTTCGTCATTTTCATTATTCGACATGGCAGGCCTCACCGCTTACTGGAATTATTTTCCAGTATCGATGCGGTTGGAAGTATTAAATACTGTCAGAATTACTAGGCTTTTTATTGCGTGCCGAGCTCAAGCGCGATGATGTTCTTCCGGTCGCGCGTGTAGAGGCGCGTGCCGGATAAGGAAGGGACAGTCCATGATTGGTTGCTGAGCAGCTCCACTTTAGACGTCACTGTCAAACCTTCAGCCGTCGCAGTGGCGAGTATCAAATGACCGTCTTCGTCGAGGATGATGAAACGACCGTCTGCAAACAGGAATGTAGCCCTCGGAAAACTTCGATGGCGCCACACAACATTTCCCGTCTTAACGTTGATTGCGGTGAAGGGCGCCGGTCCAAAGTCGCCGCTCGATCCATAGATCAAATCACCGACACGAATCGCATTCGTGAAATGAACGCGCATCAAACGATTGGCCCACACCTCTTCGACAGTCGTTTTGTCTCCAGCGCGAGTGAGCTTCAAGACGCGGCTACCGCCGTTGTACCCGCTCGACATGAAGAGCAGGTTGTCAGGTCCCCAAATAGGTGTGCTGGTGTTCAGACCGAAATCGACCGGATGAGGATGGCTCCATAACAGGTTACCGTTATCGGGATCGACGCCAACAATCTCGCTGTACATGAACGCGACAAGCTGGTCCTGCCCGTCGACGTTGATGATAATGGGAGACGAGGTGGAATTCTTGAAATCGTGCTTTTTCCAGATCACCGCACCGTCTTTCTGATTGAAAGCAATGAGCGCGCTCGACGGTCCACCGACCATCATCACGATCTTGTCTTTGTATGCAATCGGACTACACGAGTAACCATTCACACGCAAAGTGCCGTTGAACTCGCTGAGTAGATCATGTGACCACAAACGCTTGCCCGTCTTCTTGTCGAGACAGTGCAGCTTACCAGTGGCGCCGGAAGTGATGACGAGGTTTCCGACAACTAAGGGGGTTGCGTGTGGGCCTGGACCATTCGACATGTCGTAGCCCGGTGAAAAAGGTGCGGCGTAACTGTATTCCCATAGCGTCTTGCCGGTGGCCGCGTCGAGCGCAATGGTGATTTCGTTGTCGCCCTTCCGATACATCGTGAAGAGCGTGCCGTGCTCAACTGCAATAGCGGAGTAGCCTTCGCCGAGCTCTCGTTGCCATAGCCGTCGTGGTCCAGTGGCAGGCCAGCTTGGCGCCAGACCTTTTGTCTCTGAGGTGAAGTTGCGATGTGGACCACCCCACTGTGACCAGTCTTGCGCCTGAGTTTTAGCCACAAAGAGGCACAAAAAGGTCAAAATCAGGAAAAACTTATGTGATCTCATTACGGTTTCTTGAACGCGGATGAATCGATTTGGCCGTTGACTGTTACGGCTTCGCTGGTTGCCGATAGAGCAGGGAAGGGCTGCCCGTCAAACGTAGCTGTCGTCTTGAATGGCAACGACAATCCCTCAACCGTTCGGTAGTCGGAATAATTGATGACGATCTGGCCCACCACGCCGCCAGGCCCGCGTCCTCTATATGTTTGGCTGACTACGCGACCGGTTCCGGGATCGGTGCCTAACGTTGTCATGAACCCCGGCAGCTCAACGTCAACCGCTGACTTTTCTTCGGTTGAGAGCGACGCCTTGAAATCGGGTCGCGTGCGCGCTCGCAGTAGCACGACCAGATCGTGATTTAGCTCTTTGTAGATTGCGGCGCGACTGGCTTTCGACATCGGCCTGGCAGCGTTGTTTGCGATGATGAATGAATCGGAGGGCGTGATGATCGACGTCAGCGTGAACGTTGGTCTAACTGTCTCCTGTCGCACTGTGTCCGGGAAGGACAGCACCAAATTAGTCTTGACCTTATCTTCTCGCAGACTCGTCCGTTGCAAGCTGCGTAGCTGATCAAGTTTTGATCCAGCGCCCAAAGCTTCAGCAGCTTTTGAGATGAGCTCTTGTCCTTGTTTGACCATCTCCGCCGTGGGCGACTTAGGCGCGACCGGAACTTCGAGATACTTCTCGGGCTTGGCTTTGAAAAGCGTTTGGCATTCCTCGGATCCAAAAATGTAGATGCGTCCGTTGTGAACCGCATAGAGATCCGGATCTCCTCCAGTGGGTGCTCCCATGCGCGCACAATGGCCGTCCAACTGGATCTCATACTTCGACGGATCCTTCTCAAACGCCGCCTTGTTCTCTTCGTTCGCAAAGAGATACTGGAAGCGACCGCGCGTGACTTTGAACTTCATATCTCCCTGAACTTCTTTACCCTGCGAGAGCATTACGGGATCGAGACCTTCGAGTGGGATCAGTGTTTCTGGGCTCTGTGCGGCGGCGATGCTAACGAAGACGATTAAGATTAAAAGTGCGCATAGGGATTTCAACATGGCTATCTCCTGGTTCGTTGCAGTGGGACGAAACGGCGCGAACTTACCAGAAGACTCTCAGAACAGGCGCGATTTAGTTGTGTGCGGTAGCCGAAGTGTGATGAATGGGAGGAAAGTTATGACCAACTGCTTGCTTCAATTCGCGCAGGCAACCTTATTGATCCGCCAGCCGGAAGCGGTTTTGATTAGTGTCAAATCGATCTTGATTTTGTCAGTCTCGCCGGAAGGTAAGGTCACTGTTGCGGTGGCGCTGCTGTTCTTGATCTGCGGCGTGCTGACGGTGAAGTTCTTCTCCCAGCCGTTGTCCCAATCCTGCGCGCAGATGAATATGTCTGCATCCATCCGGCGAATCAACCTTGGCGCGTTTGCGTAAAGCTGCGGCGTCAGATACTTCAACGCTGTAGTTTTCTGCTTGAGTGGATTGCTGTTTTCGAGCGTGAGTTGATGCAAGTACCAGGAATAAAAACCGCGCGCGATATCGTCTGGTCCCGGAGACTGCTGCGCTCGCGCCGGAATTGACAGCAACGCCACCGCGACAATGACCAGGAGTAGAAATGATTTTTGCATCCCGGGATTATAGATCCATCCACAGATTACGCAGAAAAAAATATCTGTGTAATCTGTGGATGGCTTTGTCCTCTTAATAAACAATCTGTCCGGTAGCTACAGCGTCGTACTCTCCATTCGCAACATCGACAGCCCAGATAGTAGTACCTGTTGCGTGCTCAAAGCGGCCCGTCCCGCCGGTCCATTGGTAGATCAGATCGGCATGGCCTACGTTGGCGTTGAAAGTGCCGGTAATAGTCGTGGTGAGCAACTCACCGGAGGCGGCAGTCAACGTAGCTTCTCCTTTGAAATCAAACACACCCGGCGTAGCTGTCGCCGTGAGCGTGGCTGTACGCTGCACCGTAATCGCACCAAGATGCGTGGCGGTCCCTCCTCCGCTAGCAACGACGTCCAACAATGTACCACTTGCATCGCGGGGTGTTGCCGTTATCAAACCATGTTCCACGAGGTGGAAAGGTCTTGGACCTGCGAGAGTCGTCAGCGAAACAACTCCGATTAGTGCCAGGCCCAGCAGGTTCTTAAATAAAAAGTGCTTCATCAAAATGTCCTTTTCTCGTTTGGTATAGTTACAAGGAGAACGATAGCGGAGCCGTCATTTGCAGTCATAATCTTGCAGTAACGGTGAGGTAACGTTTCCGTAATGAGAAAGACTCTGCGTAGTCTCTGCGCCTCTGCGGTTTCGTACTTCTTTTTACCGCAGAGGCGCAGAGGGCGCAGAGACTACGCAGAGTTTCCCCTTGACAATCTAGGGAGCTCTGCTAATCTCTCCCACGACTGTCTAGGGGAGAGAATATGGCACGTGAGCGGACGGACTTGATGCAGGGGACGCTGGAGTTGTTGATCTTGAATACGCTGGCGCGTGAGTCGATGCACGGCTATGGGATAGTTCAGCGTATACATGAGGCGGCCGAGGATTTGCTCAAAGTCGAGGATGGGTCGCTCTATCCGGCGCTCTATCGGATGGAGGAACGCGGCTGGATAAAGTCTGAGTGGGGAGTGTCGGAAAATAATCGCCGAGCCAAGTTTTATAAACTCACCAAAACGGGACAAAGACAGCTCGAAGCTCAACGCGCCAACTGGAACCGCATCTCCAAAGCGGTTAGCAGGATCCTACAGGCTACATAACCATGAAAACCATGAAAATTTCGCTCGACGTCGAAGAGGAATTGCAGTTTCACATCGAAATGCTCGAGCGTAAATATACTCAACAGGGAATGCCAGCCGCAGCAGCGAAGGCGGCGGCCTCGAGACGCTTTGGAAATCTCGAAACAGTCAAGCGACAGTGTGTGACCATAAGAAAGCGGAGCAGCTTTCTTCACCGTGTCCTCAAGACCTCCTTAATTCTCATCGCGCTTGCTGGTCTCGCAATATTCATGCTGAGCTTAGATTACAAGGTGGGGCGTATTGGCAGCATGTTAGTAACGATCGCGATCGCCGCTCGCTTGTTGCTATACGTGCGTGGCCTAACCCTGTCCACGCGAAACTCAGAGAAGCCTGAATGCTCGTAATCAAAGACTTGACGAAGACTTACTCCAGCGGTGTTCAAGCGCTGCGAGGAGTGAGCCTCGATCTGCCCGCCGGTGTTTTCGGCTTACTTGGACCAAACGGATCCGGTAAGACGACCTTGATGAAGATCGTAGCGACGCTCTTGGAGCCTGACTCGGGCACAGTCGAGATGAACGGCGCTGATTTAATAACTCGCAAGGTCCATACCCGCCGAATGCTGGGCTACCTGCCGCAGGACTTCGGCCTTTACCCAACACTCACCGCCTGGCAGATGCTTGATTATCTGGCGAAGCTCAAAGGCGTCACTAACAAAAAAGAGCGACACGCTTTGATCGATGTGCTGCTCGATAAAGTCAATCTTTCAGCCGAGCGCACGCAGCGACTGGAAGGATTTTCAGGAGGGATGCGACAGCGTTTAGGCATTGCCCAGGCACTCATCGGCGAGCCGCAGCTAATCATTGTCGATGAGCCGACGGCAGGACTCGATCCCGAAGAGCGTCTTCGTTTTCATAATTTGATTTCGGAAAGCGCAAGTGAAAACACAGTCGTGATTCTGTCGACGCACATCGTGTCCGACGTCGCTAATCTTTGCAGCCACATGGCGATCATTCGGAAGGGAAACATTATTTCCACGTGCACGCCACGGCAGGCAGTCGATCAATTAAAAGGATCCGTTTGGGAAGGGACTGTGCCTCGCGAGCAACTCGCAGCTTTCAAGTCTGAATTCAACGTGATCTCTTCGCGGACGTTCGATGGTCAGGCGCGCGTGCGAGTGATCTCGAAAGATCAGCGTCCGAGCGAAGCGCTCGCTGAAGCGACGCCGGTTCTGGAAGACTACTACTTCGATTTAGTAAATCGACAGGACCAATGAGAAATCTCTGCCACACTCCTTTCGCCGCAGTCTTCACTAATGAAGTATTGCTAAACGCAAAGCGCGTTGCTCCCTACGTGCTGATGGCGCTCTTCGCTGCGAATGCGGTGTTGTGGTGGGGATGGGGTCCGGCCGTAGCTAACGGTTGGGCCACGAACAGCGATTTTTACATTCAACGAAACACGGGAGCCTTCTCATTCATTTTGGGACTTCCGATATTCACCGCGATCTTGATGGGCGACATTGTTGTCAGGGATTTTCGAGTCGGTGTAGATCCACTCATCTTTTCGAAGCCGGTTGGCAAGGCTTCGTATCTGCTCGGAAAGTTCCTGGGCAGCTTCTTTGTCCTCGTCTGTTGTTATTCAGTTTTTGCGTTCACGTTGTTTCTGCTGCAATGCGTTCCATTCTCGGGAATGGTGGTCCAGCCGGTGCGGGTGGTTCCTTATTTCAAACATTTCTTGATCATAGTTGTCATCTCTCATCTGAGTCTGGCGACCATTTACTTCGCCGCCGGAACACTTACGCGCAACGCAAAAGTAGTTTACGGGCTGGCGGCATGTTATTACCCGGTTTACATCACGGTGCTACTCTTGGTGCTTATCAAACTGCCAAAGATATTCAGGGTTCTTTTCGACCCGATGGGCGCCGAAAAGGCTGGGCCAGTGATTACGGTTAACCCCTGGAATCAGAGCGCAGATGTCCTCAATAAATACGTGGTCAGCTACAGTTTCGACCAGTATGCGAATCGTGCGTCGCAAATTATTCTCAGTAGTCTGCTCTTATTGCTTGTTTACTTCCGGTTTCGAATCGATCCGATGGAGCAGAAATCAGAGTCTTTCACAATGCTGACGCTGTCGGAGGCGCCGAAAAGGATTGCTTACACTGCTCCGTCGTATGGACCATTCGACGCGCCAATCGACGCAGCGCCGGCACGCGAGCAAATACCACTACCTAAAGTCACTTCAACCAAAGGACGAGCGACGACTCGCTTCCAAATAATCACGGCGCTGGGTGTCGACTTTCGACTGCTTCGCGCGGAACGAAGTCTTATTGTTCTTGCGCCCCTCGTGATGTTGCTTTCGTTTTTATCAGTTCCTTTTTCACGAATTCCCGTTGAGATCTCATATTCCGTCACTTCAGCGACGGGCACCGCAAACATGCTGCTACTGTTTTTAGCCTGTGCGATCGTTTTCTACACGGGCGAAGCAATGCATCGCGATCGCGAATTGAAAACCGAGCCGGTTATATGGTCCACGCCCTCGTCGAACAGCGTCTTGCTGCTCTCGAAGTGGCTGGCTATGACGTTGTTGTCGCTCGCGCTAGTGTTGGCAGGTGGTCTAACTACAATCGTGACTCAAGTGATTAGAGGATATACGCCCGTCGATGTCTCAGCATACTTGATCATCAACGGCGTCGTGGTCGCGCCCAGCGTGGTTTTTCTGACCTCATTCGTTGTGTTGTTGAATGTGTTGCTGCGCAGTAAGTACCTGGTTTACGTGATCGCCGTTAGCACAGGCGCGGGACTCATTTATCTATACAACCTTGGTTATAAGCACTGGAGCTACAACCCGCTGCTGTATCAGCTCTGGAAATACGAGGATCTCACCGGCTCGACGATGCTCGCATACAGGCTCTATTGCCTTGCTTTAGCCGCCGCATGTCTCGTGCTGGCCCACGTCCTGTTTGAACGCAGAGCTTAGAGAAGCCCGACCTGCTTGTGCAATTGCATGAAGTCGAAGTTGTTCCAGGCCTCGACAATCTTTCCATTGTAGATGCGGACGATTGTGATGCCCGTAAACTCAACCGGAGCTTGAGTCGCAGCTCTTCCCATGAAGTCTCCTTCATGCCTCGCGCGCACAGAGCAGCGCGCGGCGACTCTATCACCTTCAGCCATCACATCCTCGACAACGATCATCATGTTTGGGAACGCCTCACGAAACAGTGTGTGAAACGGCTTGAACTCTCGCGGACCTTTGATCGGGTTCGCAGGATCATCCGATAAGCCATGCGCGATGCCGTTTTCATCGAACAACTCCTCAATCGCCTCGGCGCGCCCGTTGTTCCAAACTTCTTCAAACCAGGGACGAATTAATTGTTTGTTTTCTTCCGACATGAGGTCCTCCTATTTAAGTTAGCCACAAAAAGGCACAAAAACACAAAAATGAAAAGAAAGTACGAACGAAGCGATTCAGAAAAACCATTTTGTGTTTTTTGTGCCTTTTTGTGGCTAAAACTATCCTACCTGATAACTTTGAAAGCGTACTCAGCGACTTTGACGAACGAACCATCATCCTCCTTTCCCATGAGCACGAGCACATAGTCGCCGGCGGGTAGATCGACTGTTGAGATGGCAGGAGTGTCGATGACCGTCTGGTTCGGCGTGACCGGTTCGATCCAATCAACAGTTGTTACAGGGCGACCGTCCGTAGTTTTTATGGTAACGCGATACTCGTCATGAGTTGCGGCTGTTTCGAGCGTTATCTGGAATCTAATCCAGCTAAGGGAGCTTGCTATGCGAATGGCAGCGTCAACAGCGTCAACACCGTCGAGCGTGATGTTCGACTGGTCAGTGCGAATGACACCGGGTTGAAGTGACAGTAGACCTACAACGGTATTTGCGTTTAGCGGCAATTCCGTAATGCGTTGATGTACAAATGAATTTCCTAGAGTTGCATCGCTGGTGTTAATGGCAGCTTCGGCGGCTGACGTAACATTGACGCTTTCAGAAACAGTGCCGACTTCGAGTGGCAAGTTCCGGACTGCCGTAGTGTCGACGGGTACGGCTGTCCCACGGACAATACTGCCAGCGCTGCTCGTTGCTCGCTGAGTAACGATTGTCGCGCGTTCACGATGGCTTACCTTGTCAGGCTGTGCTGGGAGATCTGCAGGTTGCGCGGCTATCTCGGCAGCGCGTGTTCGTTCGTTGTCGCTGCTTCGCTGAAACGCGTCAACTCGTTTACCAAGATCCACGGATTCTTCGTGTAGCTCGTGGAGCTCATTAGTCATTCGCTTGCGATCTATAACCAGCCATGCGAGCACGGCTACGAAAACAATCACCGCCGCGACCGCTGTGGCTCGCAGCAGACGAGGCGATTGAACGATTTTAAAAGTGTCGGGCAATGTAACCGGGATCTTGGTTTTAGCGGATTGATTGATACCCGCGAAAGCACGCGCAAACTGAACTCGATCTTTCTCGGGGAACGAGCTCACGAATCGCTGTTCGAATGTTCGGCGTTCCTCACCCGCTAGTTCACCGCAAGCGTATGCATCGATAAGATCATCCTCGGCCGTTAGCATCTCCTGAAAAGCGTCATCATCTTCAAAAAAGTCTGACTCAATATGCTCGCGCTCGGCCGCTGAGGACAGACCCAGCAAGTATCGGACTCGTTGCGTTTCCGAAATTGATCTAGCTGCCAAAGCGAACCTTCCCTTCCACCTGCCTGTAGTTATGATTAATTGCCATATCGAGCAAGGCATTTCTCGACGCATGCCTCAAGACTCAAACGTTGCCGGTGCATCTTTACCCGTAGCGTATTCAAAGAGATGCCCAACCTCGCCGCCAGTCGTTTGCGGCAATCTATTTTGTTGGTTTTTTTATAACGATAGTACTCAATGATGACTTCACGATCTTCGTCACTGAGGCGTCCGAGACAGCTTTCCAGACATTCCTGGTCCCTGGCTACCTCAACGTCAATGCCTATTGATGGCAGGTCAATGATCGATGCTTCATCGAGTGTCCGAATATGGCTTCGCCGCTTCAGAGTCTCTGCATGGACCAGCTTCGCGACACCATAGATATAGCCAGTGAGGTTGTAGACGTTCTGGCCCTCGTAGATTCTCCGCGTGACTCGATTTATCGTTTCGTCGGCATCGATATCAGGCACTTCCGATCCGCACCATTGAAAGTATTTCAAGAGTTTAAGGCGAATGTACTCATACTTCTCGCCCGCCTTGTCTCGATCTCTGTCGAGCATGGCGAGAAAGCCGTCGAACGCGGCTTGAGTGAGAACCCATTCGCTTTTAAGTGTGACTTTTGCGAGACTCACGTCTGAAACACTCTCAAAAACACAATTTTTAGAGTTAACTCTTCGGCATTGCGCACCTTACCTTGATCGAAGTGGTGAAATCTTCAAAACATTACAAACTATTTGCAGCGAGTCCGTAAATTATGCGGATAAGATGCTAAGCGTCTCTGGAAAAATCATAAAAAACGCGGAAGAGGTTGCCGTCCGGGTCGGAGGCAGTGAACTCGTGCAGCTTCCATGGCTTTGACTCGGGAGGTGAGATGATTGTTGCCTCGCTGGCGTTCCAGATCTCGTGTAGCTCGTCGACCTCTTCTTTGCTGTTGAGATTGAGCCAGATTGTCACTGGCGGAGCGTTGCCGTGATGCGCGCGGAAGTCGCGATCGGTGAGGAACATTCGGCAGTCGCCTTTTGAGATTCCGGCGATCCCGGCGTCGGCACCGCCCCAGTCGATGTTGAATCCGAGTTTGTGCTCGTAGTATTCCAGCGCCGCGTTGATGTCGGTCACTGGTATCTCAGGTACTGCTGCGGGAAATTTAGAATTCATTTTGCCATGTACGCGTCATAAGCCGCGCGCGCCAACTCGGCGATCAACTTTTCTTGGGCGGTGTCAGGTAGTTTCGAGCCGCTCATCAGAACCGCGATGGCAAGATGACCGTGACCGGAAGGAAGAGTGATGATGCCGACGTCGTTCGTCACTTTCGCCACTTTTGTAATTGCATCCGGCTCGCCTGAGCCGGTCTT
>JGI12363J15224_100106_pt1 | contig 19201 bp, 16 predicted proteins | sample ForSoiNitrogNN91_FD_15224 | JGI IMG/M metagenome (IMG submission 15224)
AAGCGGCTGGTCTGAAAGACAATGATCGTTTTATCACGATCGGCAGTGAAGCTGTGCGAAGCTCCGCGCAGGTGACGGAATACGTCCGCAATCACCCCACCGAGCGCATTCCGATCACGGTTCAACGCAACGGCCAGACAGTGCAGTTGACCACGGATGAGCAGCGCGTCGATGGCAGACTCGGATTCGGCGTTACAGAGATATATCCACTCCACGCGGCCAATATCGGCTCGGCGACGAAGTACGCTTACAATCAGAACATCCAAATCCTGCGTTTGACAGGCAAAGCGCTCGGACAAGTCTTCACTGGTCAACGCTCGGTACGTAACACGTTGTCAGGCCCGATCGGCATTTACCAGGCGACGCAAAAATCGATTGAGAAGATGGGCTGGGACGGCGTTTTCGGCATGCTCGGATTTCTCAGTCTGAACCTCGGTATCTTCAACCTGCTGCCGATTCCGGTGCTCGACGGCGGCGCAATCTTCCTGATGCTGATCGAGGGACTGCTCGCTCTCATCGGTTTATCGATCTCTTCCGCGGTGCGCGATCGTATTCAGCAAGTAGGATTCGTGATGGTGCTGCTGCTGATGGTTTTCGTGATCAGCAACGACCTGCTGAAGACGTTTGGAGGCAATCGGCAAGAGGAGAAGCCGCCACCGGCTGCTTCTGCCCCGGCTAAATAGCTCATGCGCAAAACGCGACCAGTTCAAGTCAAGCATATTCAAATCGGTGGTGGCGCTCCCGTAGTGATTCAGTCGATGACAAAGACTGACACTTCGGACGTGGGCGCAACCGTCGCGCAGATCGAGGAGATGGTCCGCGCGGGTTGCGAGATCGTCCGCCTTGCCGTTCCGGACAACGACGCCGCGATAGCGTTGAAAGAGATCCGGAAACGAGTGCCTGATGTTCCGATCGTCGCCGACATTCATTTCCACTACAAACTCGCGTTGATGGCCCTCGAAGCGGGCATCGACAAGCTACGACTCAATCCCGGCAACATCGGCGCACACGAGCGTGTTCGTGAAGTGGTGCGTGCGGCGCAGGCGCAGAAAGTGCCGATCCGGATCGGTGTGAATGGCGGCTCGCTGGAAAAAGATCTGCTGAAGAAGTATGGGACGGCGACGCCCGAGGCGATGGTCGAGTCAGCGCTCAGACACATTCAGATCCTCGAAGATCTCGACTTCACTGACATCATCATCTCGCTGAAAGCTTCCGACGTGCACCGCACGGTCGCTGCTTATCGGCTCCTTGCCGAAAAGGTTGACTATCCTTTTCACCTTGGCGTCACAGAAGCCGGGACTTCGTTTAGCGGCACTGTGAAGTCGTCGATCGGGCTTGGAATTCTGCTGCACGAAGGGATTGGCGACACGATTCGTGTCTCGCTCGCGGCGGAGCCACAGGAAGAGGTTCGTGTAGCGTGGGAGATCGTGAAGTCGCTTGGACTGCGGACGCGTGGCGTGACGGTGGTTGCGTGTCCGACGTGTGGGCGGCTTGATGTTGATAACTTCGTCGGGATTGTTGAAGAGATCGAGCGCCGGCTGGCTCATATCGAAGAGCCGCTGCATCTTTCGATCATGGGCTGTGCCGTGAATGGTCCAGGTGAAGCGCACGACTCGCAGCTCGGGATCACGTTTGGACGTGGTGTCGGGATGATATTCAAAGACGGCGTGCCGATGCGGAAGGTCGCTGGGGAGAATATTGTTGAAGCGTTCGTAATGGAGACCGAGAAGTTACTGGCTGAGATTCATAAGTAGACAGGATTTACAAGATATTTCAGGATTTACATGTTAATCCTGAAATATCTTGTAAATCCTGTCTAACGGACCTTCGGCCTTTTGCCTGCCGCTACATCTCCAGCCATAACGAGGAACAGCGAGTCAGTCGTGATTTTGCGATTGACGTTGACGATCAGTTGTTCGCGTAAATCTTCAATCTGCAAGATCCAATCACCCGCACGGCTGGGATCGAGCTTCTGAGCCACTTCTTTCAACTCGGCTGACAGATCTTCATTTACGATTCGCGACGTGTCGACGCCGAGCGACAGCATCCACGCATCGCGAATCAACGTCTCGAGCACGTCCAATCGCTCTTCAAATTCTTCCTTGTATTGAGCCTCATTTAATTGTTCTGCCGATCGTAGCAGTTGCGCCCGATCGTCGCTCAGCACGAGCGCGTTGAGAACTTTCAGCATCGCTTTCCGCTGCGAAGTAAACGTGACGAGATCACCGGAAAGTGCGCGGCCCATGCTGCCGCCCGCCGCGCGCGCGCGCAAACGCGCCGTCTTGGTATCGATATCGTTTTTAATGAGGTATCTCGCGATCTCGTCCGGCGTCAACGGTGAGAACCGAATCATCTGACAACGCGAGAGTATCGTCGGCAGAAGCATCGCCGGACGCGCGGTGATCAAGATCAAGTGCGACGTTTTCGGCGGCTCTTCGAGCACTTTCAAAAGCGCATTTGCTGAAGCATCGTTGAGCTTGTCAGCCTCGTCGATCAAAAACACGCGCGCCTTGCCTTCAAACGGTCGGAAGTTTGCTTCCTTCTCGATCTGGCGCATCTGCTCGACACGCAGCACTCGCCTCGGCGCAACGACGAGTCCAACATCGGGATAGTCTGTCCAGATGATCTGCGTCCACTCGTCTGCATCGTCACGCGTCGGATAATTAAGCTTCCTGATGCGAACACACGACGAACAGACACCGCACGCTTCATGATCCTTCGGTGTGCGACAGTTCAAAACACGAGCAATTTCGAGTGCAAAGAGTTTCTTGCCGATGCCTTCCTCGCCCGTGAACAGCATGGCGCCCGGAAGCCGATCTGAGATCAGCATCCGCTTCAATATCGCTTTGACTCTGGCGTTTCCAGTCAGCTCGTCAAACATAGTTCATTGCGAAGTGGCCGCGGCTTTGCAGATAGGGAACGATGATCTCTTTCACACGCTCCTGCGTCTTTTCGACTGGACCACTCGTGTCGATCAACTTCACGCGCTCCGGCTCCGCGAGTGCGATCTGCAAGTACGCATCGCGCACACGTGCGTGAAAGTCGGCGTGCTCGATATCGAGGCGATCGCGCGTGATCCGTGTCGCCGTTTTTCCGGTCGAACGCCGCGCGGTGCGATTCGTCGACTCTTCAATCGTCAAATCGAAAAGCAGGGTCAAGTCTGGTTTCAGACCTTCTGTAGCTAACTGAACGATCTGCGAGATCAGCTCAGATGAAAAACCTCTTCCCGCGCCCTGGTACGCAACTGTCGCATCGGCGTAACGATCCGATATCACGAGCTTCCCGGCGTCGAGTGCCGGAAGCACCATACGCCGCACGTGCTGAGCGCGGTCGGCCGCAAACACGAGCAGCTCAGTCAACGGATCGACTTCCTCTGCAGCGTCGAGCAATGCGGCCCGCAAGCGCAGTCCGAGCTGAGTGCCGCCGGGCTCGCGCGTCAGCAGCGCCTCACAACCATTGGCCTTCAGGAAATTGCCCAGTAAACGCAACTGAGTCGACTTCCCACTGCCGTCAATCCCCTCAAAAGTTATGAAAGTTCCAGGCACACGTCCCCTCTACAAGTGAAATGCTCGCGAGAGTTTAATCGAATGTCACGCCTCAGGCGAGTTGACGTCGTGACGGGCTTCACGCGGGTTTGTTTCCGCGTTCGCTTGTGAATGCAGGTCGCCCGTGGCGCGCCGTGTCTGTGAGATCGTCGAGATGGCGTGTTTGAAAATCAATTGTTCCTGTGACCCTGATTCGAGTAGGACCGAAAACTTGTCGAAACTACGAATACGGCCCGTTAGCTTAGCGCCGTTAGTCAGGTAAATGATCACAGAAGCCTTTTCACGGCGGACCGTGTTGAGAAAAGCGTCCTGGATATTTTGTGGTGCCTGTTTACCGTCTGACATGCTGAAACCTGGGGGTGGAATTATAGATCGCGCGGTTGCAATGAGATTACAACACGGATCTTTACCTGACAAGAGATAACGGGAGATGTGAGAGAAAGATGATTATTTGGACCGCGAGCCGGCGAAAATAGATTCCAGTACGGAACGCAAAATGCGGTTTTCCTCACCAAAACCGTCAAACCACTCGACATCAGCTTCATGGCGAAACCATGTCAATTGGCGTTTGGCGTAGTGACGCACGTCCAGTTTAGTCTGTTCCAGCGCGCTTTCGAGGTCTCTTGAGCCCTTCAAATACTCAACCACACGCCGGTAGCCGTGTGCGCCGAGGGCATTTGACTCGGGCGAGAAACCACGGTCCAGCAACTGGCGCACTTCCTCAACCAGACCCGCGCGAAAGTGTGCTTCGGTGCGTTCGTTGATGCGTTTATAGAGCTCGTCACGTGGCGGATTGAGGGCCAAAATACGCAGACGGCGCGAGCTTTCGTGTGGCTCAGGGCGTTCGGGCTGCTGGTCCACAATCGAGCGTCCCGTTTGCAGGTAGACCTCGATCGCACGTTGCACGCGTGGCCAGTCACGCGGGTAAAGCTGTCCGGCGGCGAGTGGATCGATACGGCGCAGGAGTTTGTGCAGATGTTCCGGGCCATGTCGGTCGCGGATCTGGTTGAGACGGCGACGCAGCGATTCGTCAGTTGGTGGACTGACGAAGAGTGGTTGTCGGAGGGCGCGGAGGTAAAAACCCGTGCCACCGACGAGCAATGGGACGCGCCCGCGACTTTCGATTTCGTCGATCGTTTTCCCCGCCTCGCGGGCCCATTCGACGGCGGTGTAGTTGATGTTGGGAGAGACGAAGTCAATCAGGTGATGTGGGACGCCTTTGCGCTCTTCGAGCGGGACTTTGGCGGTGGCGATTTCGATCTCTTTGTAGACCTGGACCGAATCACAGTTGATTATCTCGCCGTTGATTTCGAGAGCGACCTCGATGCCGAGCGTGCTTTTGCCTGACGCGGTTGGACCGACGATCGCAAACATGCGAATGAGTATAACCAGCCAGAGGAGAATGAGCAGTATGAGGCCGGCGAGGACTTGGTTACGTGAGAATTGCATTAGACAGGATTTACAAGATTTTTCAGGATGAACATGTTAATCCTGAAAAATCTTGTAAATCCTGTCTAATACAATCTCGTCAACTCGATACCTGAATAATAAGTTTTCAGTATCTGCTCAGCGGACCAACCCTGGCGCGCGAGTCCGTAGGCGCCGACCTGGCACATCCCGACGCCGTGACCCCAACCACGACCAGTAAATACAAACTCAGAAACGCGACCGTTATCATCAAACTCGCGGTCGATCACGAACAACTGTTCGCGCAGTCCCAGCGCCGATCGAATGCGACCACCACGCACATGCGCCGTGCCGCTCGTCCCTACTATCTCCAGATCCGTCACGCGATGTGATGCGCCACGCGACGCCACGCGCAGGTCTGTAATCGAACCGATGCCTCGCGCGGCACGCGCCAAACGCGCCTGCACCTGCGCGACACTCAATCCCGCGGTCCAATTAGCAAACGGCGAGAAACGATCCGCAGCCGCACCGTTCGTCGCAGGACGCACTTCGAGAAAATCGATCTGTCCATTCGGCGCGAGATGATACGTCACCGGCTCGCCACCCACCAGCGCTACAGACGACGCCGCATACGGACGCTCACCGAGATATCGAAACAGAAACGCATCCCCGTTAACTCTGATCGGCTGATCTTTTCCTTTGCTGGAACGAAGTATCAACTGTCCATCACTCGCCGGACGTGCGTTCGCTTTTTGCAACTGCAAAAGGTTTCGCGCTTCGAGAATGCGTGAGATCGCGTGCAGCACACGCGCTCGCGACAACGGTGTGCGTGGTCGCAGTGTCGCGTCGGGATAGACGGAAAGATGTCCGTCGCGCAGCAGCATCGCGAGGTCAGCACGATTAGCTGCGGGCACTTGTGCCGCATCTTTTACCGCCAGCAGATAATCAGCGTCAGCGTCATTCAACAGCGTCCCTGCACGACTCTCACCAAACACAGCCAACGCGAGCGCAGTCGCAAAAGCAGGCGGACGGTTTACATCGTCACCCGTCGCGGGTGTCATTTGCCGCGCGACACGGGCCACATTCGCGATCCAGTTTCGCACTTCTGACGCGGTCGCATCGGCTGACAACCACGCATCCGAAACACGCTCTCGCAACGTTCCAAAGTTCTGCGTCAACAAGAGGCTGACGTCGCGTGCAAGCACGACATTCGCATCGTCCTGCAAGTCTGCCGGCTCACGCGATGTTTTGATCACGAACCGATCGAACGACTCTCCGGCACACTCATGTGCGCGCAAGTAGGGAATCGCTTCGTTGAAGATCTTTTCCGAGTCTTCCGTGCGACCGCCGCACGTCGACGTGTAGAGCGCATTGATCGGCTCGCCGTTGTAAGTCGCGATTATGCCGCGCGTTTCGTCGACAGCGCGTGTAGATAATGGATTTTCAGAAGTGAGACCGCGATAGACTTGCGAGCGCGTAGTCGGCAGGATATCGAACCCCTGCGACATGTATTGTCCGCGATTCTTCAGCGCATACGTGCGCGCCGCGATCGCCTGTGCTTTTTGCGCTTCGAGCGCCGGATAACCGCCGGGCGAAAGCTCATTCGCAACAACACCGCGAACGTAGTCTTCAAGGCCCAGCTCGTTTACGACCGTGAGCGTGCCGCGCAGGTTTGTGAACACTTCAATCCTTCCACGGTACGGTCGTTCGTTGTAACGCACTGGCGCGTTGTGCTCGTCGTCGGTTGCAAACGACACTGGCGCACTCGAGCTGAACATCTTTCCCGCGCCAGACGAAGCGACGACTTCGCGCGACGGCAACGCCGATCGCGAAGTAAGACGCACCGGGCTGTTGTTGCTTGCAGTCGATTGGTTTTGCGCGACGGTTTCCTTTCCTTCAATCGTCGCATCGATGCCGGCGGTTTCGAGTCGCGCGCGAAACTCTTCTGCTTCTTCACGCGAAAGCTTGCCGCCGACAAACATTCCCCACGTTTTGGTTTCCGTGTCGTAAGCGGCGTGCGCGTCTTCACCAGTGATCTTCTGAATATCTTTCTCGTTCTCTTCCGCTTCTTCACGCGATGCGGCGCCGCCGACGAGCACTCGAAATCCACCATCCGCAGTCGCCGCAGGAAGCGGAGACAGCAGTCTTGGATCGACACGAACACGCGACGTATCCAAAGCCACTAAACTCGTGCCGCTGCCACTCGCATTCATCAGGTGGCCCGTCGTTGAAATCACGGCGGAACGCGCGTCAGTATTCAGCGCGACGCGGATCTTCAGTTCAGGACCAGTACCTATCTTCAGTGGCGGAATGTCGTTAATGATCGGAGTCGTGGCAGACGGCGGCATCCAAACCGATTGCGTCCGGCGTGGTCGAGTGGCGTCTGGAGTTTGTTGTTGACCGAATGCGATGGGGAGAAAAAATGCCTGAGCCAACAGCAAAGCAATGGCTTTCCGTGCGAGCATCGTCCGCATACTACTACAAAACCCATCCCCAGATTACACAGATTTCTTCTGCGGAATCTGCGGAATCTGTGGATCGAAATGCTGACTCTGTGGTATAGACGTGCAACCCCCATTAGCCAAAATTAAGGGTTTGCATGAGGAAGCGTACTTCCCGAGGTATTCCGTTTCTTGCAACCGCTGCTTTTATCATGGCGTTGCTCGCCGTGAGTTGTCTGCCCACACCGCCGGGGGAAAGCGGCGACATCACGATCACGCTCTACGGCTTTTCGATCATGAAAGAATCGCTCGAGAAGGCGATCTTTCCAGGCTTCACCGCGAAATGGAAACAGCAACACGGGCAGACAGTGCAGTTTCAGTCATCGTTTGCAGGCTCTGAGACTGTGACCAACCAGATTTTGCGCGGCGCTCCGGCGGAGATCGCGATCCTCTCGATCGAGCGCGACGTGCAACGCCTGCAAAAAGACGGTTTTGTGACTGCTGACTGGCATTCTTTGCCGGGAAAGGGAATCGTCAACAAGACGCCTTTCGTGATCATCGTGCGCCAGGGTAATCCGAAAGGGATTCACGATTTTTCCGATCTGGCGAAACCGGGAATTCGGTTGATCCATCCCGATCCGATCAGCTCGGGCGGCGCGCAGTGGTCGATACTCGCGATTTATGGATCGGAGTTGAAGAAATCAGAAGAAGATAAGCCGAAGGCGCTGCAGACACTGCGTGCGATTTGGAAGAACGTGATCTCAACGCCGGGATCGGCCCGCGAAGCACGAACGACTTTCGAGCTCGGCAATGGCGACGCGCTCATAACTTACGAGCTGGAAGGGTTGTTGATGAAAGAAGCGAAGGCGCCGATCGAAGTTGTGGTGCCGCAGTCGACGATCTTCAGTGAGCATCCGGCGGTTGTGATCGACAAGAACATCACGGCGGCGAAGCGCGCAGTGGTTGATGCGTTCATGGAGTATTTGTGGAGTGATGAAGCGCAGCAGGCGTTCGTGAAGTTTCATTTTTACTCGAGCACGAATGACGCGTTCAATCAGGCGAACACGGATTTTGGGCACATCGAGATGCCGTTCACCATCGAATATTTTGGTGGTTGGGATAAAGCATATCCCGAGGTGATCGAGGGAATCTTTCGCGACCAGGTTCAGAGAAAGTAATTTAGCCACGGATAAACACGGAAAAGGCGGGATTTTTCTTATCTGTGTAATCCGTGTAATCCGTGGCTTAAAAATATTTTCATGAGTTCGATAGTTCCAGCGATGAGGCATGTGCGTGGGTTTGATGTGGCGCGGCCGCTCAGTATCGGCATGCTCGTGTTCATGATGTTGCCCCTCGTGTTTCTGCCGCTCGCTTCGATCTTTATCTTCGGCACGAGCAACGGTCTCGATAAGTTCTGGGCCGCCCTCACTGCTCCCGAGGCGATATTCGCACTCAAGCTCTCGATGGCGACGAGCTTCTGGGCCACCGTGTTCAACGTCATCTTCGGTCTCTTCGCCGCGTACGTGTTATCGCGTTACAACTTCTGGGGACGCAACGCGCTCATCGTCACGATCTCGCTTCCCACTGCGATCCCAACCGCTGTCGCCGGCTTTGCACTGTTGCTGCTGTGGGGACCGTACGGCACGCTCGGTCGTCTGCTCGCGCCGCATGGTTTTCAGATAATGTTTACTGCGTGGGCTATCATCCTCGCGAATATCTTCGTGACGTTCCCGCTCGCGTTTGGGGTCATCAAGCCGGTGTTTGACACGATGAGCCACTCGCTTGAAGAAGCTTCAGCGACGATCGGCGCCACACGCTGGCAAACGTTCTGGCACGTGACGCTGCCGTCTCTGCGCGGTGCGATCGTTTCTGGTGCACTGCTGACGTTTGCGCGCGCTGTTGGTGAGTTTGGCTCGACGATCCTCGTATCGGGAAACCTTGCGGGACGAACACAGACGGCGCCGCTGTACATCTTCGCGAAGTTCAACGAGGGCCAGATTGAAGCCGCAAATGCAATCGCGATCGTGCTCGCGCTGTTTTCGTTTCTGATTTTCAGCGTGCTGTTCTTCGCGCGCGACTGGCTGGATGTTGACTGATGGCCAAGGCAAAAGAGACATTGATCCCGAGATTTGAAGAACCGGCGTCAAGCGCGCCGCCGTCAGCCGCTGCGGCGAGCGTGGTCGGGATCAGCAAACGCTTTGGCAAAGCAAGCGTGCTCGAAAACATCAGTTTCGACGTTGGTGAAGGTGAAGTGCTCGTGTTGCTCGGCGCGTCTGGCAGCGGCAAGACGACGATCCTGCGCATAATTGCCGGTCTTGAAATGCCGTACACAGGCAAAGTGATCCTGCACGGTAAAGACGTCACGGAGCTGCCGGCGCGTGAAAGAGGCGTCGGCGTGATCTTTCAATCGTACGCCCTTTTTCCGAAGATGACGGTCGAGAAAAACATCGGTTACGGGCTTCGCATCCGCAAGCGCAAACGGAAAGAGATTAAGGAAACCGTAAACGAGTTGTTGTCTCTGGTCCAACTCGAAGAGCATCGCAAGAAGTATCCTTCGCAGCTCTCGGGCGGGCAGCAGCAGCGCGTCGCAATCGCGCGCACGCTTGCCTACAAACCGGAAGTCTTATTGTTCGACGAACCGTTCGGCGCGCTCGACACGCAGACACGCGTTCACCTGCGTCGTGAGATACGTGCGCTTCTGAAAAAAGTGAACGTGCCGTCGATCTTCATCACGCACGATCAGGAAGAAGCGCTCGAGCTCGGCGATCGTGTTGCTGTGCTCAACGTGGGCCATATCGAACAGATCGGAACGCCGTTCGAGATTTACAATCATCCAGCAACGGAGTACGTGGCCACGTTCCTCGGCGCGGCGAATGTTCTCGACGCTGTTATACGACAGGATTTTATCGAGGTTGGTTCGGCCCAGATTCCCGCGCCGACGTTAGACAAAGCGAAGTTCAAGCCGGGCGATTGCGTGAAGATTGTCTTTCGACCTGAAGATGTGTCGTTGCATCGCGGAGATTTGCCGCGGTCCACTCACCCGCGACTCGCGAGCGCGATCATTGAAGAAGTCGCCTTCGTCGGTGCTTATGAGCGAGTGCGGCTGATCATGGAAGCCGGACCGGACGAGTGCAAAATAGACGAGACGAGTTTTCTCCTGACCACGGAAACGCCGGACCGAAAGCCTAGCAAATCTATCATTGCCACGCGTCCGAAGCCTGAAGCGAGTACGACGCAATTGCACGCCGGCGAGCGCGTGGTGGTTGCGCTGACTTCATTCACGGTCTTGCCACCGCAAGGCTCAAAGGGTGGCAATTGAGGCTGAGCGTGTGTGCGTGCTTGCTGCTTGTTCTGAGTGGTATTGCGTCCGCACAGATTGATCGAAGTGACAACCAGTTCTGGAATGATGTTCAAGTCGCCGTGCCGATCACGAAGGACATTGACTTCAACATACTCGGCACGCTTCGACTCGGTCGCGACATCAGACATTCGGTTGATGAGCGTATCGGCACAGGATTCACGTTCAGGTTTGGACAACACGTGCAAATCGCGCCGAACTATCTCTACATCGGGACGCAGCCGATTCGTAAGCGGCGAGTGTGGGAGAGTCGACTGTCGTTGCCGGTGACGGTGCGGTTCAATGTCGAGAAATTCCGGTTCAGCGATCGGAATATGTTTGAGCGGCGGATTCGCAATCCCGGGATCTCGTCAACGCGATACCGCAATCGGTTGCTGGTCGAGCATACGGTTGGCCCATCGAAGTGGGGGCTATCGTTGTTTGTAGGTGATGAAGTTTTCTACGACTGGAGCATCGATCGCTGGGTACGCAATCGATTCTCCGTCGGCGGCAGCAAGGTATTCAATAAACACTTCACGCAGGACATTTATTACCTGCGACAGAACGACGGCGTGAGCATTCCAGGCGATCTGAATGTGATCGGGACCATTTTGAGGGTCAAATTATAGGTTTCACGCAAAGACGCAAAGACGCAAAGAACGCAAAGACGCAAAGGCACGCCCGAACATTTGACCCGCCTTTGCGTCTTTGCGTTCTTTGCGTCTTTGCGGAAAAACCTATTTGAGCGCCTTCGATGCCATGCTATTAAACTCGCGCCTCACCGCATTGATATTCGCGAACGGCAGCGCGCGCGCATGTGTTCGATTCGTAAGGAGGATGAAGACGCGCCGCTTGCTCGGATCGATCCAGACACACGTTCCCGTGAACCCGTTATGACCGAAGCTGTCCGGCGGCAGATCGGCTCCGCCCGTTGAATCCTTCGTCGCCGCGAGTTGCCAACCGATTGACCGCGCTTCTTCTAATCCTGGCGTCATGTTCTCCCGAAACAGCCTGCACGTCTCCGCCGCGAGCAGCGTCGTCGACTCACTCAAAAACTGCTGCGCCATCAGAAACGTCTCGCGCGCCGTCGAGAACAATCCCGCATGCCCCGCGGCACCGCCTAAAAAGTAAGCATTACCGTCGTGTACTTCGCCCCAGATCAATCGCTGCCGCGAATTCGCATACTCGCCCGCGCCCATTTGTTTAGACATATCGCGCTCGTATGTGTTGCCTGTTTCGCACGCCGCAATCCCGGTTTGCAATGCGATCTCGGGATTAAAGAACGTCTGTTGCAGCTTCAGCGGCTCGAAGATCTCATGCTTCGCCATGTCCGCGAGATGCTGGTGCATCATGCGCTCTAGCAAAATTCCGAGGGCGATAAATCCGAGATCGCTGTAGGCGACACGCGTGCCCGGTTTGTACTCGAGATCGAGACTCGCGATCGCGCCCGCCGCGCGATCAGGCTGCTCTTCAGTGAGCACATACAGCGGTCGCCACGCGGGCAGACCCGAAGTGTGTGTCAGCAACTCGCGAATCGTGATCATCTGTTTGTCAGTGCGATCGAATTCAGGCAGGTAGTGAGAAACGGAGCTGTCGAGTGTTAATTCGCCGAGCTCGATGCGCCGCGCACATAGCAACGAGGTCACCAGCGGCTTCGTGAGCGATGCGAGATCGTAGATCGTGTCGATCTTGTTTGCGACGCGATAAGGCTCGACAACGGAATGGCCCAGCGCATCCTCGTAGACGATCTGATCGCGTTCGCCGACGAGGTAAACAGCGGACGGAAACTCACCCGCCTCGATGTGCTGTTGCAGTAGCGCCGAAAGTTGATCGTTCCGTACCGGCATTTCAATCTGTGGTTGAGATGTGTTTCACACCGGGATGCTCAGCGTGTTCACGAATCCTCTCGAGCGTTCGCAACGCGAGACTCAACGCATTTCTCCCTTCGATCCCGGAGACCGCGGGCGGCGCGCCGTCACGCGCTGATTCCAGAAACGCAACAATCTCCGCGCGCAACGGCTCAACGTCAATGATGTCGAGATGTTTCACGTGAACGCCGGGCCACGAGCCGCTCGCCGCTGGTGGCGCGAGACTACTGACGTCCGCGCGCTTCGTCGTGTAATCGATCGCGATGTAATCGTGCGGCTGGAAGAAACGCATTTTCCGAATCTTCTCCGTGCCGACGCGCGACGCCGTAATATTCGCTACTGCTCCTGACGAGAATTCGAGCCGCGCATTCGCCGCGTCAACCTTGTTCGTCAGGATCGCGATCCCCACCGCATGAATGTTTGTGACTTCAACGTCCTCGCCGACGAGCCACTGCACGATATCGAGATCGTGAATCATCAAGTCGAGCACGACGTCGATGTCGAGCGACCGCGCAGTGAACTGACCAACACGATGAATCTCGAAATAGACAGGCTTGCGCACGTGCGGTTTCAGCGCGACCATCGCGGGATTGAAGCGTTCGAGATGTCCGACCTGAAGAATCGCGTTACCACGTTTGGCGGCGTCGATCATTTGCTCGGCTTCGTCGAGTGTGCGTGAGATCGGTTTTTCAACGAGCACGTGAATGCCGGCTTCGAGCAGGCCGCACGCGATCTCGCAGTGTGCTTCGGTTGGGACAGCAACACTCGCGGCGTCGATGCGTCCGATCAGCTCGCGCCAGTTTGTGGTCCAATCAGTTTCGCGTTCGCTGCTGATGGACCGAGCTGTTTGTTCGTTTAGATCGCAAACGGCGACGAATTGCGAGGCGCCTTCCGCTGCGAGATCTGCGTGGATGCGGGCGTGTTGTCGCCCCAGACTGCCGACTCCGATGACTGCTGTGCGTAGCATTATTGTGTTAGGCTGAGCGCTTTAGTTAACCGGAGCCGAATATACTTGCATCCTTCGACGCTTGCCAAGCGAGTCTACGTTCTCCTTTTCGCCATCATCATCGCCTTTTATCTTTACGGCCTCGGCAAGCTGCCGTTGCTAGGTCCGGACGAGCCGCGCTATGCGCAGGTGGCGCGCGAGATGTTTGTCACCGGCGATCTGGTCACGCCGACACTCGGACATCACACGTGGTTTGAAAAGCCCGCGCTGCTTTACTGGATGATCGCGGGTTCATTCAAGGTCTTTGGTGTGAATGAATGGGCCGCGCGCTTTGGTCCGGCATTGTGTGGACTGCTGACGATCGCGGCTGTGTGGTTTGTCGGGCGCGAGATCGATCGCGAGGAGCCGCGTGGCTTCGCGTTTTGGAGTGTGGTGGTGAGTGGCAGTTGTCTCGGCTTGATCGTGTTCTCACGCGCGGTGAGTTTCGACGTTGTGATCACGATGACGACGACGTGGGCGCTCGCGTTTTTCCTGCTACACGAATTGCGAAACAGGCGCTCATTTCTGGCCGCCTTCTACGTGTTCGTCGGAATATCGTTGCTGGCGAAGGGGCTCGTGGGAATCGTGATCCCGTTTGGTGTCGTTGGTTTGTATTACGTTTTGAGACGCTCGTGGCCGTCGCGATCAGTGATCCTGAGCTTGTTTTGGGGAATGCCTTTGGCGGTTGCAGTCTCCGCGATCTGGTATGGACCAGTTATCGCGCGACACGGCTGGGCGTTTATCGACGAATTTTTTGTGCAGCATCATTTTGCGCGGTACGTGTCGAACAAGTATCACCATCCGCAGCCGATCTATTTCTATCCGGTAATCATCCTGATGCTCGCGTTGCCGTGGACGCCGTATCTCATCGCCGCGCTCGCAAAAGTGCGAAGCTGGAAGTGGCGTGGTGGCGATTCGCTGAACACCGTTCGCGTTTTCTCACTCGCCTGGTTGCTTTTGCCAATCGTGTTCTTCTCGTTTTCAGGATCGAAGCTGCCGGGTTACGTTTTGCCGGTGATACCCGCCATCGCGTTGCTCGTGAGCGATCGCTTGACGCGAATCTTCAATCCGAGATGGCCGCTGATCATAGCGGGTGCGACAGTTGTTTTAGTCGTGATCATTTTGAACTTCGGCGCGGCGAGATATGCGAATCGCGAGTCGGTGCGTGATCTTTTGTTGATGGCTGATGCGCGCGGATATGCGGGCGCGCCGGTGCTCGCGCAGCGCAGTGACGATCGATCGGCGGAGTTTTATGCGTACGGGCGTGTTGTTTACGGGCCTGACGGTGAGCCCGTGACGTTCGATGAGATCACTGTCGATGAAGCGCGTAAGCGTGGTAGTAAGCTCGTGGTGATGATACCGGTTGAATATGTAGGGAACGTTCGCGCAGTGTCGACGATTGAAGTTATTGGGGATAATGGAAACACGGCGGTGTTAGGTTGGAAGCCATAGTTAGACAGGATTTACAAGATGTTTCAAGATAGACATGTTAATCCTGAAAAATCCTGTAAGTCCTGTCTAACGAAGATTTCGGGCAAAGAACTCGATGACGACCCTGTCGTACGCCTCACCTTGCTCGCCGGTGACTGACGGCAGCCCAAAACCACTCAGCGGCAAATCAGTTCGCACGTCGACATTCCCCGGGTTCGGAAAGCACTTCTGCAACGACGCGGTTGCATCACGCAGCGCCCCGGCATCACTCCCGGAAAGCAGCATCACCTTCTGATCGCGTATCGCACCTGCAAACTCACACGCACTCGTCGCGTCATAACCGCCAAGCATGTAAGCCTTCATCGCCACGCGCGAGAAGTATTGGACCACCCCGTTATCCAACCCGACACAGCTCGATACCGCCGAGCTGAGCAAATCGTTCGGCGACGTCACCACCGAGTCGAGCACGAGCACCTTCACAAGCGGCTCATTGCGCGCCGCTTTCAACGCACTGTACGCGCCCAGCTCAACCCCATAAACCCCGACACTCTCACCCACGAGTGTTTTCTGGCCTTCCGTTTTCAGGCCGCGCAGATACTGGATCGCACCCCGCAAATCGTCCCCTTCACGAACGCCGAGAGAGCTCGATCCGATCAGCGGGTTCTCACCATGACCGCGCAGGTCAGGCCAAAGGATCGTGAAGTTTGTCGTCTCGTTAATCTTGACGCCGAGATTGAAAAGCCACGAACGATCGCCACCGTAGCGATGTAGCAAGACGACCGCCGGCGCGCCTTCCGCACCTTTCAACAGCCAGCCGCGCGCAGTTCGACCATCGACGCTGGTCCATGTCTCATCAGTGACCTTGATCGCGCGTCCACTAATTCTCGAAAATGATTCAGGCGTGACCACGTAAGGATGCTTCGAGGGACGCGTAACGCAGTAGACAATAAAAGAAAGCGCGCCCACGACAGCCAGCACGATCACCAGTGCTATTGGCAGGAAAGACTTGACGAGTCTCTTACCAATTCTTCGTCGGGGCGGCATCAGCGTGAGTGTCCTCGGATCGCTTCATCATAGTCTGACGGCGTGTTGATGTTAACAAAAAAACTTTCCGACTGATCGAGATTCGTTAGCTCAGCGAAATTAACCCAGCGTGTGTTGACCGCGTCGAGCAGGTCCAACGGCCTTCTCCGTCCCGCTTCGATCAGCTCTGTAGCGCGCTGCCGGCACGGGTCCACACGATAAAGCGCGGCCAAAGGCTGCGGCCGCCCGTCCTGCTGAATCGGAACAACCGCCTCATGGTCCAAACAGAAAGAAGCGAGAAACGAAAAGAGCGCCGCAGTTACAAACGGCAGATCGCAGGCGACGACGATGGCCCACTCGCTTTTGCATGCGGCGAGTGCAGCATGAATACCACCAAGCGCGCCCCACTGCGGATAGACATCCGCGACGCGTGGGAAATTGGAACCGAGCCCGCCGACCAGCGTTACCGAATCAGCGACAGGGGACAGAGTTTCTGCAATGCGCTCGGTAAACGTTTGGCGCTCAATCAGCAACAGAGACTTATCAGTTCCCATTCTTCTGGAGGCGCCGCCGGCGAGGATAAAGGCTTCCATATCGGACGGGATTATCCTGTAAATCTTGAGAATCCTGAAATCCTGTACGAAAATGCTGAAATCCTGTACCTTGGCAGGCGGAGGTTGTTAATGATTAGGTTTACCCGCTTTCTCGTTCTTAGCGCGATTCTGATTACGTTCCTCTGTGCATTAAAGCCGACCTTTGCCAACGCTCAGACCGTTTCAGCAAAAGCCCCTGAACTGTTCCCACTCGAAGACCTTCGTCCCGGCATGAAGGGAACCGCGCGGACCGTGTTCGCCGGCTCTGAAACGCAGGAATTTGGTGTCGAGGTTCTCGGCGTGTTGCCGGGATTTCCTGGCCCACGGCAGTCGGCGATCATTGCACGACTGAGCGGCTCGAACGTCGAAAAGACGGGCGTGTTTGCAGGTATGTCCGGCTCGCCGGTTTACATCGACGGCAAGATTGTCGGCGCCATCGCGTTTAGTTTTCCTTTTTCGAAAGAGCCGATCGCGGGTATCACGCCGATCAAGCAGATGATCGACCTCTTCAACAAGGGCTCGGAAAATCTCAAAGGAAAAGAGCCGCGCGTCGTCTCGTTTTCACAGCTCGCGGGAACTGATTGGAAGCCGAATTTACCGAAGCCGGCAGTCGGGTCAGTTTCGCTTTTGGCGCCCGTTTCGGTTGGCTCGCCTTTGATGCCGTTGCTCGGCCAGCAAATGACGCCGATTGCGACGCCGCTCGTGTTCAGCGGTATTACTCAGGAATCACTCGCCGCCTTCGCGCCGCAGCTAGTTGCCAGTGGGTTGTTACCGGTTTCCGGTGTTGGCGGCTCGGCTGCGATTACTCCACTTACTGAATTCAACGGCAACACGTTTCCGCCGGGAAGCTCGATCAGCGTGCAGCTCGTGCGCGGCGACTATTCGCTCGCAGCCGCAGGCACAGTGACCTTGCGTGACGGGGATCGCATTTACGCTTTTGGTCACCCGTTTTTGAGCCTCGGCGCTTCGGACATGCCGATGTCGGAAGCTTCGGTCGTGACCGTCATCTCGAACATGAACAACTCGTTCAAGCTCGCGGTGCCGGGCCGGATGGTTGGCTCGATTTCGCAGGATCGCGCATCAGGAATCTTTGGTTTGCTGGGTCAGGCGCCGAAGATGATCCCCGTCAAAGTCAATCTCCACACGAGCCGGGATCGCACCGAAACCTATTCTTATGAGATCGCAAACGATTCGTTCCTGACGCCGTTGCTGCTGAACATCACGCTCTTCAACACGATTACGTCGAGCGAGCGCGCGCTGGGCGACTCGACGATCAGCGTGAAAGGCGAGATCAAGGTAAGAGGGCAGCAGACGATTCAGGTCGATCGCCGGTTCTCGGCCAGTAATGCCGCTATCACGGCTGCAGGCTCGATCGCAGCGCCGGTTAGCACGTTGTTGACGAGCGGCTTTGATGACGTTCAACTCGACGGCATCACGCTCGATATCGCGTCTACTGAGACGAAATATGCGGGCACGCTCGAGCGCATCACGCTTGATCGAACCGAAGTTCGACGCGGCGAGAAAATTGAGGTTCAGGCTTACGTTCGGACTGAATCCGGCAAGCAGTTTGTGCAGCGGATTCCGATTCAGATTCCGGAGGATGCAGCGCTCGGACAACTACTGGTGTTTGTTGGTGATGGTGGCGCGTTGCAGGAAGGATCGCCGGCGAAGGCTTTCGTGCCGCAGGATCTGAGCCAGTTAGTGAAAGCGATTAATACTGTGAAGAAGAGCGATCGGCTGTACGTGAAGCTGTTTCGAATCACGAACGGCGCGGTAATAGGAACCAGCGAGCTGCCGAGTCTGCCGCCGTCGATGGTGGCGACGCTGAACAGCGATCGGACTTCAGGTGGTTATACGCCGACAGTGTTGTCGCCGGTGTGGGAGACTGAATTACCGCCAGCAGAGTTCGTCGTTGCCGGACAACAACTCATCGCGATCGACGTCGTGAAGTAGTATTTAGCCACGGATAACACGGATTTTAAAAACAGATCGGTTTTTAAATCCGTATCATCCGTGGCCAAGTTTTAGCCGAGTTTCGCAAGCGCGTTGATTCTTTCGCGCAACGCTCCCGCCAGTAGATCAATTTCCTCAGCCGAATAGTTCGCCGACCGGAAAGCATCCTTGATCTGATCGTCACTCAGCCGCTTCATCAGAGTACTCAGCCAGCGCGCATCAGCGACGGTGAGTCCCTCGAAGAGCTTCTGGTTCTTGCCGCTGTAACTGAAATCGATAACGTCGCCGTTCACCTTCTTGATGAACTCGGCTTTCACGTAATCAGGTACATCGTTACGGCTACGCGAGAGGAAGCCGCCAGTCTTTCCAAACGTTGCCCCGAGATCGCTGATGATGTAGCGCAACTCGCCCTCCCCGGTGGTGTCGCCGCGCATCGCGAGGATCTCGTTGTTATCGTCTTTCATGTCCCAGTTGTTGAGCATCACCATCAGGATCTTCAGACCGCGAAACTGGGGAGTGGTTTGGAATGGATTGTTCTCCCACATCCAGTTTCCCCGGCGCTTCACGTCCGCCGGCCTGGCTTCGAGTCGAACGTTGTCGAATTCACCTTTTCCTTCG
>JGI12363J15224_100113_pt1 | contig 18553 bp, 8 predicted proteins | sample ForSoiNitrogNN91_FD_15224 | JGI IMG/M metagenome (IMG submission 15224)
CCGCGAGCCGTACCACGCCGCCAAAATGATCCTTCATTTGCTGACGTTGATTTCCGCGATGTGCGCGTGCGCATCGCCGACCTGACGGGTGACGGCCGTCCGGATTGGTGCCGTGTTTTCGCGCGCGCCGTCGAGTTTTGGCCGACGCTCGGCGAGCTTCGCTGGGACCAACGCCAGCTCATGTCGATCCCCGGACCGCATCCGGAAAGATTTCGAGTCGAACGATGTTTTCTTGCAGACCTCGATGGAGATGGTCGCGCCGATCTGTTGTACCTCGATGGACGAAAGATCTTTATCTGGATGAATCGCGGCACTGACAGCTTCGCCCCACCCGTGATCATTGAAAACCTGCCCATTGCCGATCTCGACTCGGTGCGCGTCGGAGATTTTCTCGGCCATGGCACCACCGGATTGTTGTTCTCGTCTCGCACGTCACTGCGGCGCGGCAGGGCCATGCGCTACGTTGAGTTCAATCGCGGAGTCAAACCGTATCTGCTGTCGCAGATCGACAACAGCGTCGGTGGTGTTACGCAGATCGAATACGGCTATTCAACGGATCACTTCCGTCGCGATCGTGATCGGGGCACGCCATGGTCCACGTCGCTGCCGTTTCCCGTTCCGGTCGTCAATCGATATCTAAGATCTGATGTCACTACCGGCGCGAGCCTCGAGACGGAGATTCTTTATCACGACGGACACTTCGATCCGGTACGCCGCAAGTTTGTCGGCTTTCTTGTGGTCGAGACCATCGAGCATGCGGGAGACGAAGCGGCTGCGCGGCTCACTCGCCATACATACCTCAGAGGAGCGCACGCGGATGCGCCCGAGCTACCGATCGACCACGCTACTGCGTTATCCGGTAAACCGCTGCGAACCGAAATGCTCGGACTCGACGGAAGCGCAGTGCAGGACAAGGCTTTTCGACGCGAGACTCTAACCTGGACTGTGGTGTCGCCAGAAGTTGGCGACGATGACACTCACATCCTCGTTCCACAGCTCAGCCGCCGTCGACTCGAGCAACTGGAACGCGAAGACAACGGGCGCGTTCAGGAATGGGAATACGAGTACGACGCGTTCGGCAACAACACTCGTGAGCGGCACAGAGGAACGGGCGGCGCCACCGCCGCGGCTGGACTATTCATTCAAACCGATCTCACCTACGCCCAAAATGCGGATGCATGGATTGTCAATCTCGTTTCGGAGCGCAGGGTTACTGGCGCAGACGGCGAGCTCATTGCCCTCGAGCGTTTCTATTACGACGGACCAGACTCGGGCGGTCTTCCGAGCGGCGAAACCGAAGCCGGACTCCTCCGACGTCATGCTCGTCTTGCATTCACCGACGCAATGCGCCAGGAGTTCTATCCGGACGTTGAAGAGGCGCGTCTCGCAGATCTCGGTTACAGACGTGAAGTCGAAGCTGAGAATGCCTCGTATTGGATCGACGAGCGTCGCGTCGATTACAACGCCAACGGCAACATGGTGGGAACCCTCGACCAGATGGGCCAACCGGCCCGTCTCGAATACGACTCCACCGGTCTCTTTCCCGAGCGCGCGACGAATGCACTCGGACACACGCGCGTCGCCACGTACGATCCGTGGCTCGGAACAATAAGCACCCTCACGCATTGGGACGGAAATCAGGATCGATATTTTTATACTCCGTTGGGCCATGTAGTGAAGGAAGTCCGGCCCGGTGATACGGAAGAGTTTCCCACCGTTCAATTCGAATACCGGTTCGACACACTTCCCATCTCAACGGTGATGGAACGCCGTCGTCGCTCCGGGCAAGCCGGTGTTCAGCGAAGCGTCGTCTATTACGACGGGCTCGGAGAAGAGCTCCAGCGCAGAATACAAGCGGAAAACGGTGGCTTTGTCGTTGATGGTTTCGAGGTGCGCAATCTGCGCGGCGATGCGGTGCGAAAGGAGCCGCCGTTCTTCTCGCCGAAGGAAGCATTCGACCGCGCGGAATTCTCGCCCGATGAATCACCGTTCGTAATTGAATACGATGCCCTGTCGCGCGTGGTCCAGATGACGCGTGACGGCGGGCACGAGCTGCGCGTCGTTTATCGTCCGGACGGCACCACTTTCCACGATCCGGAAGACAGCGATCCGGCCTCGCCCAACTTCAACACACCGACTACTGAGCTGATGGATGCGTGGGACCAGTGTGTCGCGGTCGTCGAGACCGGCGATTTGCGAACGGAGTTTCGCCGCAACGTGTTCGGGCAGGTCGAGCAAGTCATTGATGCCAACTCCGCGCGGCGCGTCACCTACACGTACGACTTTCTGCAGCGCAAGATTCGCACCGACCACGCCGACGCCGGCGTGCGCACGTTTCTCTTCGACGCACGCGGGCAAATGGTGGCGTACGTCGATGCACGCGGACAGAATGTTAGTTGGCAGTTTGATCCGCTCGGGCGTCTCCTCGAAGTTCGCGAGCAAGGCGAGCTGAAAGAGCGTTATCAGTACGACGCCGGCGCAGGTGCAAACGTCACTAACCGTTTAGCAAGTGTCACCGACGAGATTGGATCCACAGCCTATAGTTACGACAATCGCGGGCGCGTGGCCGAGGCAACTCGTTTGTTTGACGGGAATCCGGAAACGTTCACACTACGCATGGCCCATGATCCCGACGGCCGGCTTCTGAGCCTGACATATCCCGATGGCCACGAGGTTCAATACGACTATAACAGTCGCGGCCTGGTCCGATTCGTCAGCGGACTGTTCAATGAGATCGAATACGATGCGCGCGGACGGCGCACCAATGTTACCTACGATCTCGGCGTGACCGAGCGATTCACGTACTACGCCGACCTCGGCACAGTCGAAACACACAGACTGCAGCGAACGGGAAGCGGACTCCTGCTTTACGGCCGTCGCTACGAATACAGTCGTACTCTGCACATCACTGCGGCCCAGGATCTGCGCGTTGCTTCACCCGACTACGCGCCAGTCAACAGAGACTTTGTCTACGATAATTTGTATCGCCTGCGCCGCGCGCGTGGCTCGGGTGATCCACAAGATTACGCTTACGACTCCGCGGACAACATGATTCTGAACGGCGAGTTTGGCCCAGATCAACTCGACTACGAAGGAACGCGCATTCGTGGTCCAATCATCGGCGGCGTCACGGACATTCGTTATCAGCACGATGCCAATGGCTGCCTGATTCGCCGTCCGGGCCAACAGCTCGTATTCGACGCGCGCCAGTTGCTCAAAGCTGTCGAGCGAGACGATGGCGCGACAGTCTCATTTGCTTACGACCACATGGGTCGCCGCACACGCAAACGTGTGACGGAGTCAGAGCAGACCAGGGACATTCTTTATATAGGAGAAGTGTTTGAAGTGCGGCCGGAGGGTCGCCGCCGCTTCGTTTCCGATCCGAAAACCGAGACTCGCCTCGTCACCACCAACGGCAACAACGCGACGCTGCTCGTCGCAGACACTCAGGGCCACATCGTCATCAGTGTAACGGCAGGAGGAAACGAAGCCGGCCGCAGAGTTTACAGCGCTTACGGACGCACTACCGTCGCAAACGGCACGACTGCCGATCTCGGTTTCGGCGGCCGTGTGTTCGATCCAGAAACCGGGCTTTACTACTTCAGGCGTCGTTATTTCGATCCCGACATCGGCCAGTTCATCTCACCCGATATCCTTGCCGTATTCAGGGCAGAAGAGCTCGTGCGGAGGCCGCGCTCACTGCATCCGTACGCGTATGGGAACAACAGTCCCGTCTCGTTCATCGATCCGTTTGGTCTAGTTTCGATGGGTGGTTGGGAAATCCTGGGGCTGGTGGTCCTCGTCGCTGTGGCGGTGGCTCTGACGATCGCCTCTGCCGGAGCGCTGGCGCCGTTGCTCGGTGTATCGGCCAGCATGATGTACGGCATCGCGGCCGCTGCGCTGATCGATGCCGCAATCGTGGGCGCGATCATCGGCGGCATTCAGGGTGGTTCGGATGGCGCACTGACCGGTGCACTGCTTGGGATCGGCATCGTCGCTACGGTGTTTATTGGCGCTTATACCTACGGGTCTCTCTTCGGGCTCGGGGTGAAAGCCGGGTTCATCATTGCCGGTGCGCTAGGTGGCATCCAGGCGGCGGCCTTTATTCCACAGGTCCGTCAGAACGATGTGTATAAGGGAATTCTCGGTTGGTCCAGTTGGATCAACCCTTGGGCCTGGCCCGGAATCGTTATCGGCGCGGTGGGCTTCATTATCGATTTCTTCGCCACGCTTATCAGTCGTCACGAGGTTTTGGACGTCGATATTGATCGTTACGGCGTGATTTCCGTGAAGGGCTCCGCTTTTGCTGAGCAAGCGAGTTTGGGCGGGTTCAGCGTTGGGCCATTCGCCTGGATCAAGTCCACCGCGACTGCCGACACTATTTCCCACGAACGCGGGCACGCTCTTAACAATGGGCTGTTCGGCATATTTCAGACAGCTAATCTGCTCCACTCCTCGCACGATGATGCTTTCTGGGAGACGCTGGCAGAGAGCAATGTGGATCCGGCCGTCGGCGGCCCAGGCTACACGTTCGACGACCTCGACTGGTGGGGCTGATTTCTCTGTGCGATCTCTGTGTTCTCTGTGTCTCTGTGGTGAGTTAACACCGAGACACAGAGAACGCAGAGGTTACACAGAGAAAGCCACTGATAAAACTACGGAGCCGCGATATGGTTACTCAATCCTCTTTCTATACTTACCGGAACGTTCGACTCTCCCAGGCTGATCTGGCGCTTGAGATCCAGCGCTGCGCAACCATCGGCGATCATGATCAGGCAGCAGTGCGCGAGATCGAGCTTGCTCTCACGCGTGGACACGAGCATTTCAACGCGCGCCAGTATCAAGCGGCACTAAAGGACTACCTCGATGCGCGGCTGAAAATCTATGCGCTGCTCGATGCGGATGCGCCAAGCGGCGGAGGTGGCTTCACTCTGCCGGTTAACCCGGGAATCTTCGATGGACTGTTGACCGAAGTCGTCGGGCGCATCAAGCGGTTTCAACCGGTGCCGGTCCCGCCGAAGCCTGGTCCAATCGATGTCGTCACATCGAATGCATCGTTTGTAACGTTCAGTCATCTGGGAGTGACGGCGTTAACACCGATTGGCCGCGACGATCCGGGGGCACGGATCAATGCAGCAGTCGATCTGGCGCGTGCGGGTGAATTTGAGCGCGCCGAGTCGAGACTTAATGAAGTCATCGATGTCGTGGGTGAGAACCGTTCGTTACGAGCCGCGGCGGTCGAGAATCTCGGCATCGTTCTCGCCAACCAGGGCCAGACGGCGCGTGCCACAGAACGTTTCACAGAAGCCGCGCGCTTGTATCAGGAGTTGGCCCAACCAACCAACGTAGCGCGGGTGCATGAAAACCAGGCCGCGATGCTCGCGGGCGCCGGAGATATCAACGGTGCGATCAATGCGCTCGACCAGGCGCGAGCTGAACATGAATCAGCGGCTGGCACGAATACGAGATCTTCGATCCCTGTGGTAGGCGAGCGCAGCGTCGATCATCTGACTGCTGCGTTAGAGATTCAGAATCGCGCGAATCAATTACGGCACATACAGGGTCGAGCCAGCCTGTTATCACGTGTGACCAGTCGCATCAGACGGGCAATTGATCCGCCTCCGCCGCCGGCGCTGGAGATGAGATTTCAGGAAGTGATTGCCGGTGGAGCATCCGCTTTTCCGACTGCGGGTGTCGAGATACCGGTCCAGGCAGACCGGCGTTTGCGGTTCATTGCGTCAGAAGGCTCGGACAACGAAGCACGAGTTCTCGAATACCCACTCTCCAGCACAACGATTGCCGATCAGATTCGAACGGATTATTACCTCAATCGAAAAAATGCTCTCACGCTGGAAGAGCTCGGAAGCGGCTTTGATGTCGTGACCTTGCCCGGTCGCTTCGAAGTCGATCTACCGCATCACTATTACTTCACGATCCAGGTCGCACTCGCAAAGACTTATGCAGCGCTCGGCCGGTTTGACGAAGCGCTCGCGGCCCTTGCCCTCGCGCGAACGTACCCGCACTTGAATATAGCGATCGAAGCTGAGTTTCTCTGGATCGAAACGGCTCGCATTTATCTTACCTGGGGCAACCAGTTATACCGTCTCAACGATCGCGATGGCGCGCGGCAGAAGTACGAGGCGATCATCAGGGTTGGTGAAGTCACCGACATCGATGCGAATTCGGAGCTATATCAAGCTGCTGTATTCGCCGCACAGCGCACGCAAGTTGAGTCGCTCATCCCTGTGATCAGTCAGCCGGAAACCGGGCTCGAGCTCAACCCGCAGCTCGAAGCGATCGTGCGTGAGGCCTTCCAGCGGGAAATGATGATTCGTGCGGGGCTCAACTTCTACGGCATCCCGAGCTCGCCGATAACGATCTTCAGGTTCCGTTATCTCGAGGCTGTGGCCCGCTACTTTGCAGACCAGGCCATCAAGGCGGAACGCGAATACATCAACTTCTTCTCCAATGCCGAGCGGGAAACGCAAACAGTGATGCAACTCGAGCAGGCTGTCGATGTTGCTAACGAGACAGTCGAACTTGAAGCGCGGCGCATTGCCGAGGCCGAAGCTACAGTCGACGTTGCTCGACTCGGACGCGACATTGCCAACGTGCGCCTCAACAACACGATTGCACGCAAACAACAGTATGAAGTCCTCGGTCGCGATCTGATCGCGCTCGACACCGCGAGCGCACACGCGTCAGGCGGACTCACCGAGACCGAGGGCGGCTACGACGTTTTTCTCAGCAGTGCCGGAGGAACGGTCAACCTCGGCGATGAGGACTACGTCATTCTGCGTAACGCGGCGAGGCGTCGCGGTGAGATCAATTTTGAGTTGGAGATCAGCAACCTCGATCGAGCGATCGCCGAGCTTCAGGTGAGTCGCGATCAGGCGCAAGCGCAACTCGATGTGGCCCAGGTGCGAGTAGCCGTCGCGGAGCAAGGCCGGCACATCGCTCAAGTTCAGCTTCATAACGCCGAGGAGAATCTGGAGTTCGCTCGTAACAAGACGTTCACCGCCGAGCTGTGGTCCAATCTGGCGAATACGATGCGGGAAATCTCCGACGTCTATATGCAGCGCGCACTCGAGGTCGCGCACCTCATGCAGGCGGCTTACAACTTCGAGTTTGATCAGGACCTGCGCGTAATCTCAAACAACTACGCCACCCGTGACGAGCTCGCCGGTCTACTCGCTGCAGATATGCTCAAAGCCGACATCGACTACTTCACCTATCACCGGATCACGCAAGTCGTAGTCAAGCAGATTCCGGCGAAAGTGTTGTGGTCCATCGCCGAGCGTTACCCGTTTCTGCTGTTCGAATTCAGACGCACCGGTATTTTGCAATTCGAAACCTTGCTTGCTGATTTCGACGAGCTCTTTCCCGGCGCCTACCTGAGCAAGCTGAAGGCGGTTGAGGTTGTGTTTGAAGGACTTATCGGGGCCGACGGCATTCACGGTACGTTCACTAACAGCGGCGTTTCGAGATATCGCACGCGCGAGGGTGTTGAAGCGATACGAATCCAGCCTCGTGAGACGATGCTGATCTCGGCGCACGATCTGCAGCGCGATTCGGTTATCTTCAGGCCTTCGGAAGAAGAGCGCGGCGTGTTTGAGGACGCGGGCGTGGCGAGCATGTGGACGCTCGAGATACCGCGTGGCACAAACGACCTCAACTACGAGGCGATACGAGACATCCGCATCGTCTTTTATTTCGAGTCGAACTTTGACGAAAACCTGGCAGCGCTCATCTCGCAGCAACTGCCCGCTGAGGGCACCTGGCAGCGATCTTATTCACTCGCTACTGAGTTTCCGGACGCCTTCTTCCGGTTTCAGGATACTGGTGAGTTGGATTTCGATTCTCGATCCGGAGACTTTCCACTTAATCATACCCAGCTCGTTATCGGATCACTGACGGTGCTCGTTTTAGCCGAAGGCGGACGAGACCCTCTTGTGCGCGCGCGTCTGAGACGCGCCGCAGACCCGCAACCGGATGAGTTTGAAACGAGCAACGAAACCGGAATCTTTGCTTCCGATCCGGCGGTGGCGAACAACCCACTCAATCCGTTTGTTGGCGGCTCACCACTCGGCGACTGGGTATTCTCGATGGACTTTGCGAGCAATCCGAATTTTGTTGAGGAAGGCGATGACGGTCGACCGCCGCGATTGATTGGAATCTCCGATATCGTTCTCAACGTCCAGTACACCTATCAGCGCCGGACAGCGGCAGCGTTGCCAGTTTGAGCCTCTATTGCTTTCTCTGTGCAACCTCTGTGTTCTCTGTGTCTCGGTGGTGAGTTACCACGGAGACACGGAGAACACAGAGGTTGCACAGAGAAAGCCAATCACAGGCTTCGTATCCAGCGATCGATCTCGTCCATCGATGTTTCGAAGATCTGGTCCGGCGATAGACCGAATTTCTTTGGCGCCTTGAATGAATGGTCGCCGCCTTCGATCTCGTGAATCTTCGGGGCGGGACGAAGGTTCTTGATCCACGGTCTGATCTCGTCTGGTGAGCCGAGCGCGTCGCGAGTTCCCTGCACAAACAACATCGGCTTCTTGATGTGCTCGAGATGCTCGACGCGCAGCTTTGTCGACTGCCCGGGCGGATGAAGCGGGTAACCGAGAAACACAAGACCAACAACATCGCTCGCAAACGTTTCGCGATCTTCCCCCGCCATCACCTGCGACGCGATGCGCCCGCCCATCGATTTCCCGCCAATCACCACCCGATTGTTCTTCAGCTTTTTCTGTTTGAGCGCGGTTTCGATCACTCGCTCAAAACAGCCTTCCAGCTTGTGCTTCTGATCGGGAACGGAGCGGCCCTGTTCCATGTAGACGAAGTTGAATGTCATCACGTCAAAGCCACGCGCGGCGAGGCCCTTCGCATACATGCGCATGAAACCACTCGCCTGGCTCGCGCCCGCGCCATGGCCCAACACGACCGTCACGCCGGCACGGTTCTTTTTGTCAGCCGCATAAAGCAGCGCCGTCACTGCCTCTTTATCGTTGACCTGGACCGTCAGATTCTCTGCTTCGTCTGGCATCTATTATTTGACGTCCTTCGCGAGCATTGCGAGCGCGTCGTTCAACTCGTTCTTGAACCTATTAGCCACGCCTTTTTGCACGCTTGGAGAGTTCCTCGAGAAGTAGACCAAACTGCCGTCAGCTTTCGTCTTACCACGCTCAGCATAAATTGCGCGAATCAATTGCTCATCAAAACTCGGATCAGTCTTTTCACATTTCACCCTCGCCAATGCTTTATGCACGATCGTAGACGCGCCGCCGTGCTGTACGGCGGTTGACCAAACGACATCTTTCAATGCATAACAGCGACTGTTCACATCGAAGTCATCGTCGCTGAGAATCTTCGCGACGAGCAGATCGTAGTGGGTCTTCTTGATGAAGTCATGCTGCGCTTTTTGAAACGCATCCGTCTCATTCTTCGCAATGCGCTTCCAACAGGCGGTGAATGGGGCAGTGCCCGCAACGAGGTTCTGGAAATCAGCGAGCCAAGGGAAACCGTTCTGCTTGACGAAACGCGTGGCCACACCGAGTTTCGAAGCCATCTGATACGACCCGTAGGAAACACCGCCACGATCTCCAGCGCCCGTCGATACGGTGCCGGGTCCGCGTCCGCCTGTTTCATACTTCGCGGAGAGTGTGCCCAATGCTTCGGCCAATGCTGCGCCCAACGCTCCGGCAGCGGCGCCGACGGGAGCAGCAGGAGGAGTGTCAGTTGTAGTCTTGGGAGTTGGTTGGGTCGCAGGGACGTAGTTCGAGGGAAGCGGCTGCGTGTTGTCCGTCGAAGTGTCCGGGAGATTTATAGCTTGCCCGACCTTTATCTTGTTGGGATTCTTGATCTGGGGATTCGCCTTGAGCAACTGGGCGAGGCTAATACCGTAACGCTTGGCGACTTTCGAGAGATTATCGCCTGCCTTTACTTTATAAGTCATTTGCGGGGCTCCTTTTGCAATGCGGATACTGCGGGAGAGGAATAGTAGTAAACCGATTGAGACTGAGTCAATCAGGATGTTTCACGCAAAGACGCAAATATCGCAAAGGCGCAAAGGGGGATCAAAGACTCGGACGCGACCAAAGGTTTTGAGGTGCCTTTGCGTCTTGGCGATCTTTGCGTCTTTGCGTCAAAGATCTCCTATAGCCCGGTTACACATACACGCGCGGCACGCGTTCACTAATCCCGCACGTCACCTCGTACGAAAGCGTCCCGACAATCCGCCCCAGATCTTCCGCCGTGATCTTCAGCTCCGCATTTTCACGGTTCCATCCGAGCAGCGTCACCTGATCGTCAACCTCAACACTGGCGGCGTCAGTCACGTCGATCAACGTGAGATCCATCGACACGCGTCCAACGACCGGCACATACATCCCACGCACGATCACATGCGCACGATTTGAAAGACCACGCATATAACCGTCGTAATAACCAACCGGCACTGTGGCGATCAAACTCCTCCGCGATGCTTCAAACGTACAACCGTATCCGATGGTCTCGCCGGGTGGCACCCACTTCAGCAAACATATTCGCGAGTGCAGCGACATGACGGGCAGTAATCCGGGACTCGGCGTCGCAAGCCCGAGAACGTCACGCCACAGTCCATACAACACACCGCCGGGTCGCACGAGGTTTCCCCACGATTCGCGATACCCATAAACGCCCGCTGAGTTAGCAAGGTGCAAATGCGTCGGACGATAACCGTGATCGCGAAAGACTAAAACCGCGTCGTCAAAACGGTCGATCTGGTCGCGCGTTAAAGGCTGGCACGACGTGTCGTCGGCAGCAGCGAGATGAGTCATAACGCCGTCGATACGCACGTTGCGATATTCACTCAGCGCCGCGACGAATTCACTAAGCTGATCGAAACGGACTCCGAGCCGGCCCATCCCTGTGTCGATCTTTACGTGAACGTCTGCTACCACACCGGCGTTCGCAGCAGCCTGATTCAACGCTTCGATCATCTCGAGCCGATAGACCACCGAAGTTAAGCCGTGTCGAATGCAGGCCGCCGCCTGTCCGGGCCAGTAACCCGCGAGACACAGAATCGGTTGCGTGATTCCCGCTTCGCGCAGCTCGATTCCCTCTTCAGGCAGCGCGACGCCGAACCAGTCTGCGCCTTCACGCGCGAGTCGTTGCGCACACTCGACCGCACCGTGCCCGTAAGCATCCGCTTTCACGACCGCCATGACACGCGCCGTCGGACTTACGCGTTGTTTGACCTGTTTGAAGTTAGCAGCAAGGTGATTGAGATCGAGCTCAGCCCATGTCGGCCGCCGAGCGAGAAGGTTTCCTGGGTCCTCAGATTCAGGCATCCGCTTTAGTTTACTGTAATTTCCATCAGAAACAATTTCCGCGTTTCGAGCATAAGTATTTAGAAAGGAGAGTTAACGATGAAAAGAACCTTTATCGCGTTGTTCCTCATTTCCCTCGTGTCCGTTAACGGCTTTGCTTATGGAAACCGTGGACATCAGCTCGTCGGCGCCATCGCTGACAAACGGCTCGCCCAGGACCAGGCGACGCAGCAGAAAGTCCGGCAACTGCTGGGCGGACTGACACTCGAGCAAGCAGCGACCTTGCCGGATAAGATTCGGGACTTCCATTGCGGCGACACACCGACCGGTAATCACGTGAATCGCCAATTGCAGGATTTCGTCAATGCAAACTGTACTCAGCGGCCTCGCCACACGGACTACCACTTTACCGATGTTCCGGTTTTCGAGGCTGAGGAGTACGGAGCCGGCAGTGTTGGTCGAGAAGACTTCGATCTCGTGCACATGATCCCAACGTGTATCCGGGTCCTGAAAGGTGAGATGCCGGAGAATAACGATAAGAAGATCACGAAGACGATAGCGGTGATACTGCTCGCGCACTATCTGGGCGACATTCATCAACCGCTACACGTCGGAGCGGAATTCTTCAACCAGCAGGGCGTCGCATTTCAACCTTCAGAGGAGCCCGGAGCATTCAAGGATCTCGGCGGCAACAGGCTGACGCTCTTCACCTTTCAGAAGGTGAAGTCGAAGAGCAAGTTAATTCAAGCTGGTAACCTTCATAGCTACTGGGATGGTCAAACTGTCAATAACGCTTTTGGTGAGAAGACGAACGCACAGGTTGCAAATCAACTGGGCTCAAAAGCGCCTGCAAATTGGCAGTTGAACGGCGACGTAAGTACTTGGGCGGAGCAAATAGCAAACGGCATCCTCCCGACTGCTCGCGAGGCACACCAGCGGCTCCGATTCGACAACATCCAGCTGGATCAGGCTCAGACCCTCGTCAAGAGTGGCAAGGCGTTTGAAAAGAAGCACGGACCCGGTGGCCAGTTTTACGCACTGTGGGCGGCTGATGTAGTGAGAACACAGATTCAAAAAGGCGGTTGGAGATTGGCCGCGCTTCTGGAAGCGGTTCTGTAATTAATTTCGAGTTCTTCGTACCCACACACTGTTTCAACTCTGCGTAACCTCTGCGTCCTCTGCGCCTCTGCGGTTTTCTTTACCGCTGAGACGCAGAGAACGCAGAGGTTACGCAGAGAATTTTTCTGAAAATCTTGTTAATCCTGTAATCCTGTCTTAGACTGTCTTCCTCCTCACAAACTCGTTATGAAATTAAAAACTCCCATCACTCTCGTTATCGCCCTTCTGCTTACGTTCTCGACTATCACCGCACAATCACGCGACGGGTGGCGTAGCGTCCGCACTAATCATCTCCTCGTTATCGGCAACGCGGATCCAGAAAATCTGCGCCAGGTGGCTATCTGGCTGGAGTACTTTCACGGCGCATTCGCTCGTCTCGTCTCGCACAACGTGATCGATTCGTCAGTACCCACAACCGTGATCGTCTTCGCTGATGACGCATCATTCACGCCCTTCAAGCCGTCTTACCAGGGACGACCAACGAGTGTCGCGGGCTACTTCCTGCCGGGCGACGACGTCAACTACATCGCGCTATCCCTCGATCCGCGCGCAAATCCTTACGGCACCGCCTTTCACGAGTACGTACACCTGCACGTGAAAGACAACATTCCGAACGCGCCACTCTGGCTCAACGAAGGACTGGCTGAGCTATACGAGTCGCTGCAATTCTCCGGTAACGACGCGCTGCTCGGCGTGCCGGTTTACAGTCACCTGCGCGTGCTAAACCAGGCAGAGCTGCTGCCATTGAAGACACTCTTTTCGGTCGGCACTGATTCGCCGTATTACAACGAGCGCGATAAGGTCGGGATCTTTTACGGAGAGTCGTGGGCGCTCGTGCATTACCTGATGCTGGGCGATCGCGCTCGCCAGGATCAATTCAGGAAATTTCTGCAGCGCGTTGCCGGCGGCGATGATGCTGCAAAGGCGATCGAATCCGTATACGGCACGACGCTCGACGTGATCGAAGACGACCTGCGCACGTATGTGCGTCGCGGCAACATAGTCCCGCAACGCATCACGGGCATTGATAACCCGGTGGCTTACGGTTCCTACACCGCCACGCAACGCTCAACGTTGACCGACAGTGAAACGATTTACTATCTCGCCGATCTATTGCTTCACATCGGACGCGACCAGGCCGCCGAGCGTGGCTTCAAAGAGTCGATTGCGCAGGATCCGGGTTTCATTCCTTCCTATGCGGCGCTCGGTTCGATGTATGTTGAGCAACGCCGCTACGCCGAGGCGAAGAAATATCTCCAGAAGGCGACCTCCTCACCGCAGAGTTATCTGGTCCATTACTATTACGCGTACGTTTTGAGTCGTGAAGGAATATCTGCAAACGGCGAGGTCTCGCAATACTCGCGTGAGAATGCCGCGGTGATGCGCGAGCAGCTCCTGCAGTCGATCAAGCTCGCTCCGAAATTTGCACCTGCGTATTACTTACTGGGCGTCGTCGACTTTCTCAGCGAACAGTCTGACGAAGCACTCGAGATGGCCCAACAAGCGCAGCAATTATCACCAGCGAACGCACGTTACACGGAGCTGGTCCAGGATATCAAACAGTATCGTGCCGGCGGCACGACCGCGCACGGGCGTCGCGAGCCGATCAAGGGCGACACGATCGCCGAGCCAACCCGTACGACAACCTCGCGCATGCTCGGCGGTGAGAGTGGTCCAGTGACGATCAACGATGGGCGAACAGTCGACAGCTCGGGGGCGTTGCCAACGGTTGCTGATGTACTCAACAAGTATGTGCAAGCCGTCGGCGGCGCTACGGCAGTGAATGCGGTGACCAGTCGTGTCGTGAAAGGTACGCTCGACGTAGTCGGTGTAAGTAGAGGTGGAAAGTTTGAGCTTTACACGTTCGCTCCGCACAAATCGCTCGCCATCATACAACCGGCGCCGACGGAAACGATCAAGACTGGTTACAACGGCAGCATAGGTTGGATGCAAACGGCGGCGGGCGTGCGACTCTTGAAAGGCGCTGAGCTGGAGGCCACGAGAAACGATGCGGACTTCTACGGGATACTCAACCCTAAAAACAATTACGCAAAGTTCACGCTGGTCGGCAAAAGCAAGATCGGCTATCGCGAGGTTTACGTGATCGATATGCAGCCGGTGAGTGGCGCCGTGGATCGACTCTTCATTGATGCCGAAAGCTACTTACCAGTCCGCATGAACACCGTCCGCACTCATAAAGGCGCTTCCGTGCCGGTTGAGATTTACTATGACGACTGGCGCGAAGTAGACGGCCTCAAATTGCCACACGTGCTCACACACAGTTTTGAGAAGCAGACCATGACCCTCACCGTGAAAGAGATCAAGACTAATGTCCCCGTTGACGCGAAGATCTTCGAGAGGCCTTAACGCCGCGACTTGATCACGTCTCCCAGCACGTCTGGTTTTGTCGGGTCTCGCTCGAGATGCGGGTAGCGTTCGCCGCCGTGATAGTTCAACTTGTACATGCCGGTAAAACTGCCATTTTCCACAACTAACTCGATCGGCGTGGTATTGCTTTTCGCTGCTGTAATTGCTTCGTGAAGCACATCGGTGGACCATGGTCGACCATTCACCGTGATTATTTTCATGCCCGGCGCGAGTCCGGCTCCGGCGGCTTCGAGATTTGGATTCACATCCATGACACCGCCATCTTCTTTCAACATGGCTCCAATCGAATACATAAGATCGACACTCTTGCGTGCGTGATCTCCCAAACGAACGAGGGTGTTCGGTTTGTCCGTGTAGACCAGTTTCCAGCCGCCGCCGGTGATGCCTGCAAGTGGTGCGTGTGGCGCAACCTGGTAGATTCTTTCGTTCAGGAAGCTGCGCCAGTCGTACGGCATAACTTCGTTAAGCGTATTCACGACGTCGTCGAATGTATAAGTTTTGACTAGCGGAGACGTGTCTGATCCACCATGAAAGCGGCGACAGAAATCATCAAGCGACAGTTTGCCGTTGCTGCGTTGCCTGATCAGTACATCTGCATCGAGCCAGACCAGCGAGCCCTCGTCGTAATAGTCAACGCGGCGGCGGTAATTCATCCATGCTCGCGGCGAGGGATAGGTAAACTGCACTGCCACGGCTGTGTCGACGAGCGGTCGCCATTGCCTTCCCGACTGCATCTCGAACTCAGCAGCCACCGCAGCCATCGCTTCGTGGAAATCATCCGCGGTCCATAATCCACTGCGGGCCGGCAAGACGCGGCCGAGATATTCAGTCAATCCCTCATAAACCCACAGCAGGTCGCCCTTCATCGGCTGTTCAAAATCGGGCGTTGTGAGTCCTGCTGGACGGCGATATTTTCCGTTCCATGAGTGGGCATATTCATGGCCCATCAAGTCGGCGAAATCAATCAACTCCAGCTCATCAGACAATGCTTTCTCGCCAACACCATCCTCACTCGATTCGTGATGTTCCAGACCTTCGCTGCCGCCATGGTCACTGAACGTAACCAGAAACTTGTAGCTCCGATAGTGTCGCGCACCAAACAACGCGTAAGCTTCCTGCACCAGATTTTTCAGACCTGTTAATGTCTCCGGCTTCATCTCGAGGGCCGCAGGTGTATCAGCCATGGCGTCGATCTCATGCGCGATGCCTGTCGAAGTTAGTGCGAACTTGCGAAAGTTCTCGCCGATGAGCCCCGGAGAGTCGACCAGCTCGGTGAGTGAAACTTCTTTGAGCTGAAATCCATCTTTGCTCTCGCTCAGCACGGGTAAAGCGCTCGCAAACTTCCATCCCGCCGGCAAAAGCAATGAAGCACGGACTTGAATGGTGTCGCTATTCATTTCTCTGGGATAAAGAATCAGCCTGTTCCACTTGATGCGCGCGAGTTTTGCACTCGCGGTGGTTTCTGGTTGCGAAACGTCGTCGAAAGAAACCTCGAGCTCACTTACTCCCTGGGGAATTTCACAGTGAAACGCAAACATCTCCACCTGATCACGCTGCCAGGCGATCGGTTTACCATTCGCGCTCAACTTCAGGCCAACGAGATCGTTGATCGGCCCGGTCGGACTATGTTCACCGGGAATCCACTTCGGGTAGAAGAGAGTCAGAGGTCCCGGTCGCACCGGGATAGTGAACTTGGAGTGAACTAAGTTGCGTGCAGCCTGCGTCGCATCCACGCTCAGCCTGATGCTGAGGGCTTGAGCGAACGCGGTTAAGCCACTGCCTACGAGCAGCGCCAGTATCAAGACGAGTTGCAAGGTTGATTTTCTTGTTTTCATAGGAATTTCGCAGGGAGAGAAAAGATTGTGATCTGATCTTAAGGACGCTGGCAAGTGCTCGTGAGGAATGGCGCGACGAGAGTAGGGCTACTCTCGATAAAGGTTATCGAATCTCATGCTCGACGGGGTGAAGCGCAGGTCGACGGTTCCGGTTGGGCCATTGCGCTGTTTGGCGATGATTAGCTCGGCGATGTTCTTTCGATCTTCGGGCATTGCTTCGCGCTCTTCGGCGCTTTTGTATTGCTCTTCGCGGAAGATGAAGGCCACCACGTCCGCATCCTGTTCCAGGGCGCCTGATTCACGGAGGTCTGACAATTGCGGCTTGTGATCGGAGCGCGATTCAGGGGCGCGTGAGAGCTGTGACAATGCTACGAGCGGCACGTTCATCTCTTTCGCAAGTCCTTTCAGCTCGCGCGAGATTTGCGACACTTCCTGCTGCCGTGATTCTGTACGCTTCGATGAGCCACTCATCAGTTGCAAGTAGTCAACGATGATCAGATCGAGTTTTTTCTGTTCTGCCGCGAGTCGTCGCGCCTTCGCACGCATCTCGAGGACGCTCAGTCCTGGTGTGTCGTCGAGAAAGATCTTCGTGTCGGCAAGCACACCGAGTGACTTCGCGATCTGAGCCCACTCGAGTCGCGAGAGAAAGCCATTGCGGAAACGCTGCGCATCGATGTTGCCCTGCGCACAAAGCATGCGCATCACGAGCGACTCTTTCGACATTTCGAGTGAAAACACACCGACGCACGCGCCCGAGAGAATCGCCGCATTCTCCGCCAGCATCAACGCGAAGCTGGTCTTTCCCATCGAGGGGCGCGCAGCGAGAATGATCAGGTCGGCGTTCTGAAGTCCCGAAGTCATCTTGTCGAGATCGGCGAAGCCGGTAGTGAGTCCGGTCAACACAGCCGCTCGGCCTTCCATCTCCTGAACCTTCTCGAGCAGACTTTCAGCGATCGGTTTCACGTGCATGAAACCTTGTCTTACGCGCTCGTCGGCGAGTTCGAAGATCGCGTGCTCGGCGTGATCGAGAATGAGCTCGGGCTCGTCTTCTTCCGCGAGTGCTTCCTGTGTGATCTTGTTGGAAGCTTTGATCAGTTGCCGCAACATCGATTTACCGCGAACTACTTTCGCATAGTGAGCGATGTTGGTTGAGTGCGGCAGGCCGTAAGTCAGGTTGGTGATGAAACTGATCCCGCCGACTGCTTCGAGTGAGCTCTCTTTCTTCAGCTCTTCGCCGATGAGAATCGGATTGATCTCCGCGCCACGCTCGAAGAGCATGATCATCGCGACGAAGATGCGACGGTGCGACGGAACGTAGAAGTCTTCGGGGCGGAGTTGTTCGATAGCCTGGCTGATCAGACCGTTATCGAGCAGGACGGCGCCGAGTATGGCTCGTTCTGCTTCGGCACTGTTTGGGAGAGCACGCTCGAAGGGTTGTTCGCGAATAGGGTCTGGACTGGCCATAATAAAAAGACGCTGCAAGTCGTATTAACATGCAGCGTCAATAATCTCCAAAAAATTTTCGGTTTTAAATCAGTAATTGATCCGTGTCAATCCGTGGCTGATTCTTCTTCGTTGGTTTTCGCCAACTCAGCTTCCTGTTCCGGCGACAAATGACCGACGATCACTTCGCCTTCCGGAGCGACTCTAACCTTCAGATCGATCGTGACTTCACGATGTAATCGAACAGGAACGGTGTATTCGCCAACGCGCTTCAAAGGCTCGCGCAAGTGAATGCGATGACGATCGATCTCGTAGCCACGCTCTCTGAGCGCCTCAGCCACGTCCATCGAAGTAACCGATCCGTAAAGCAGTCCCTGCTCGCCGGCTTTTCGCTTGAACTCGAGCTCGAGCGTGCCCATTTGTGCGCTCTGTGCTTCCGCACTCGAGCGCTCCTTCGCT
>JGI12363J15224_100119_pt1 | contig 18250 bp, 10 predicted proteins | sample ForSoiNitrogNN91_FD_15224 | JGI IMG/M metagenome (IMG submission 15224)
GGTGCTGATCCCGCCTGCGACATTACGTGTTTTCGAAAGGCCGACATCCGAGCCAGCGACGATTTCCAGAGTGGCGGTGGTGGTCCACATGGGCCAAGAAAGCAGCCGGAGCTCGTCTGTGGGCCGTGCATAAGAGGACGCCAGCGTTGTGGGATACCGGGACTCGGCTTTAGCTATGGTCCATGTCTGGAGGATTAGTAGAGTTAGGAGGAAGCCATGATGAACATGCCAGGATTTACTGCTGAAAATTCGCTATACGCAGCAGGAGAAAGTTATGCAGTCGCGCGCGCTTTCGATGGCCCAAACACTTCTGCCGGTGTCGAACCGGCCGTGCGTCGACTTTGTGATGTGCTATCCGAGCTGGTTTGGGGTGCTTACAACGAAGGCGCGTACAACCGTGCTGAGTTCTGGGGCAACGTGATGGAGGGGGCAGGCTGCTTCAATTAAGGAGGAAGATGAAATGAAAGTGACGAAAATGCCTGGATTCACCGCGGAGGCCTCTGTCTACCAGACTGGTGAGCATTATCAGTTTGCACCGGGGGAGATTCCGGTAAGTGGCGGGGTAATTCCGCAACTTAAAAGAAATGATCTTCCCGGTGCTAGCTGTGGAAAAGATCCGGTTTTCGGGAATGTCATCTGTGTCGAGTGCACCGGTGGTGCGTTTCCCACATGCAAGACGTATGTGTGTGACAAGGACGGAAACAACTGCAAACAAACAGTGCGGCTGAATACAGTACTGTCCGGATCTATCGGAGGAGTCAGGGCCTTCAGCCGGCTGTAAAAACGTTCGCGCTCTTCTCTGTGCAACCTCTGTGTACTCTGTGTCTCCGTGATTTAGTTCTTCTCGGAATTCATCAACCACAGAGACACAGAGTACACAAAGGTTGCACAGAGAAAGCAACGAAGGAGGTACGAAATGAGCAGGCGCATTCCCGAATTTACTGCTGAGTCGTCATTAAATAAGAGCAGCAACAAGAATATGACTTCGCGTTACGATCACTCTGTAGTCTCAGCGCGGATCGTGCCGCAAGTAATGCAAGATCCCACTCGACCGCGACCGAAGATCATTATCAAGGAAAACTGTGCCGTCATCTGTTTCTGGTCCGGCACTCGCTACCAGTGCTCAACTGTTTGTTAGGAGAAAATCAATGAACACCACGAAATTGCCCGGATTCACCGCTGAAAACTCACTCTACTCCGGTAGCAGAAAATACAAAGCATCTGCAATCTCCCGCGAAAATCGTGGCAAAGTTGAACCACAGGTACCTGTTGGTGGCGGTGGCGGGGGAACTAAGAGGACGTGCGGCGATGCTTATGGCGACTGCTATATTGGCTGCTCGGTTGATCACCCTGAATCTGGTGACTCCACGAACAACTTGAATGCGGAGCTTCGAGACGGTTGCTTCGACTCCTGCGATGCCGGGTATGACCTCTGCAGCTCTCTCGCACGGTCGAGGCAGTTCTCGCGATTGACCGCACTGTCGGGAACTAGGCTTGCAGTCGCCCGCTGATTTCAAGCGAAGTAGAGTCGCTCTTTCTCTTTGACTTTTCCTTTCTGGAAGTAAGGCTTGCGCCATGAATCATCAGGCGCGAGCTCTGACGCGGGCCGCTCCCCAGTTCCATGTCCGCCGTTATGTGCACTGGCTGCGACCATGCGGAAGAAGAAGTGATTGAAGAGCCGCATAAACTCGCCGAGATAAATATCTGCAACGCGTGTGTCCCCACGAATGATCAGCATGTTCTCGTCGTTTCGTCGCGTTGACGCGTCGCTGAAGTTTGCTGAGCCGGTGATAACAATCGGATCCTTGCCGAGTGGATCGATGAGCGCATACTTAGTGTGGATAAACTTAACATTCTTGTTGAGCCCGCTAAGTCGCTCCGCCTGAAATCGTTCACGCAACCAATCTTCAAACGCCGTCTTGCCGAGGACATCCCCAACCGCGACGCGGTTATCAACGTCGCGCGTGAGCGCCTCCATGTTGTTGTCTTCTTTTTCCAACAACAGGTAACGCAGATAATCTTTGTCTTCCTTGAACACCTCTTCAAACACATCAGTGACACCGAACGCAGCGGTCATGAACACTGCGGTTTCCGCTTTGTCCATTAGCTCTGCATAGTATTCGAGTGCGGTTAAGGATCCACGCGACTGAAGATCGCGATTGTTTTATCCTTGGGCGGCTTCTCGTCAGGCACCGGTGTGTGTTCGTCGTTGAAGGGCCTGATCGAACCCAAATTGAAGCTTAGAAAATGATGTTTGTGCAGTCCGGAGTCGATGGCCAGCTCGTCCGGTTTGGATCCTTCTTGACCAGCACTACACCTTGTCCGCCGGCGGGAGTGTCATAGAGCAGAAAATACGAGGAGTTGTTTGCCTCGCTCGCTCCATCCGCCGCCGCAGTCGAAACAGTGGCGACGACCGATCCATTCAACGTTTCTGTTGTTCCTTTGGCTACAAAGCGAGGCTTTGCCGCGAACGGATTGATTGACGCCAGAGTGAGACGTGTACTGGCAAAAGCCCGCGGCGAAGAGCCGTTTATGAAAAGAAGGTTCGGATCAAAGTTGAAGTCTCGCGCCGCGCTGTCTTTATTCTCAATGGATGAGATCCGGAAAATAACAAACGCGGCTTTCGGGCCTGCGGAAGTTAAGCCTGAGGCGCTATTGAATCCATTGCAAGCTCCTATCTGTTCGTAATGAATCGTCACAGTGTCGTTACTTGGGGTGTTATTGCAGCTCGATAAGGCAGCAAGGCTGAGCGCCAGGCCGATTACAAAGGTTCGTATCATCAGTTCCTCCTAACCATTTTCGTTTTGAATTTGCGAGTGCAGAGGATCAGCGCCAACTGAGAAAATCCCTCGTGCGACTCGTTCTATTGGTTATGACAGAGGTGACTGAAAACGTTCCGGCTATTTCGGACGAGATTTTTGTTACTTGTCCAGAATCCCGATCTTGTAGATCTGGGTCTTAAACTGACTTCCACGCCTTCCATTACCCTTGTAGCTTGCGCCGATGGCGTACAAGAGAATGCAGGAGCTCGGAGAGCCGTAGATTGGATGCACTCCCGGTTCCGGCTTGCCATACCCGACGTGGAAGACCCGGCACGGTAGGTCCAACGTGTAGGTGTCGCGAACCGTCATCGTTGCCGTGTCGATCTTAAAGATCGATTTCCCGTGCGAGACGAAAAGCAATTTCTCATCCTGCGTTCGCACGAGACTCGCGGAGCGCTGGTTCTTATAGATACCCGGATCTCTCCGCCCATCATACGTCGTCAGATCGGCAACGCCCTCACCACGCGGAAGCGAGATGCTGCCCGCTGGTTTCCACCCTACACTGTCGACACGGGTGACACGGAGTGTCTGATTATCCAGCGACGAATGCAGGCAATAGATCGTTCTACCGTCTCTGCCAAAGACGATGTCTTCTTCCCGGCCCACAGAATCAAGTTTTAGTGATCGAACATCTCGATCAGTCTTCCCGACAAGAAATAGTCCACCATCAATGCAGATGGCGACTTCCTTGACGCGTTCGCCTCTCGGAGAAACATTCGTAGGAGACACGGCCATAGGTGAAACAGTTAAAGAAGATACCCACGACGGAGAACCAGGCATCTTGATCTGCTCACGAAAACCCTTAACAGCATCCAGTGATACATCGCTGACGACGCCCCACGTGATCTTGCGCGGCCCCGAAGTAGCCTTGGTTATCAACATATTGCCAAGGATGTAACGAAAAGGAATCGGAGTAGCTGTCTTCTCCTGCTTCATGCCCAACAGAAAGTGCGTGTTGTTTCCAACGTTAGCCTTGATTCCCGTGACCACAGTGTAAGAATTGTTGACGTTCAATGTGTCCTGGAGTTGCAGCCCATAGTTAAGAACATGAATATTGGTATCGCCGAACATGGCAAAAATATACTCATCAGCGAGTGCGATGCCGTTTGACGCGGAGAAGACATCTGAGCCGGTGAAGGTATCGCTCCGCATATCAGCGAGATAATCAACATCGATGTGCCAGACCTGCATTTTTGACTGGTCCTGTGGAAGTGCAACCGGGACATAGATTGCTGCACCGTTGTCTAAGGGCACAGGATCGCTGACGTAAACACAATCCAATTCCCGAACTTTCCGATAACTAATCTTAAGCTCGTAAGTGTTGTCTTCTCTGCCGGGGAGAAGCTCGGGGTGGAGTGCTCCCTTTTGAGCGCTATTGATGCGGATCAGTTTGCGCTGTGGCTCCGTGCCGGGTGATATCTCGATGCCCTTCGGAAGACTGAAATCCAACTCGATGGGCAACGTGCCCGTGCCGTACGCAAGAACAGAAAACTGCGGGGTATTGGCAGAAATGTTTTCTTCTACACTGTAGAAATACGGGTCGCCGCCCAATGCACTTGTTCGCAGCAGTTGGTATGTCGTGAAATTCTGGAAACGCAACTTCATCGTCTCAGTCAGTGGCTTTGCCTCTGGTATAACGATGGGCTCGTTGGTTGAATGTTGGACCCTCGTGCCGGGTATTTCAGCAACAGACACTGAACCTGATCCATCTACTGCGATGCCTTTGAATACCGACGTTGCAGTCGAGAGGTTTGGTCCGGAGAGCGTTAGCTCGAGCATGTAATGGCGTTTGACGCCACCATAGTGTGGACCAGCGAGAAAGCGCAGGCACACCGGCGCGGGATCCGTTTCGTTGTAGCGGAGCTCAAATGATTCTGTACTTATAAAGTTGAAGGGATTCGGCAATTTTGAAGTGACTTCCGCCGGGCCGCCGGCGCTGAAATCCACCAAGCCTGCACTCGCATACTTATCGCCTAAGGGCAGCAACCGAAAGCCACTTTTGTTTGTAATCGTGAACTTACGCTTCTTATTGAGGTATTCCGGCAAGCTCTTGGTGGGAAACTCATACCAGTAGTCGTGCGCAAACAGATTTTCAGAACCGACTGCCAGGGTATACGTTTCGCCGTCCGGCTGAATAACCCAAAGCCTCGGCGAACCGCCGCTGCGGAAGGCAGCCACCGCGCCGGGCTTGACGTCCAGATCGTGACCGCACCGCCCCCAATAATTTTTTTGTGGGTTGTAAAAGAGATCCTGCGGAATGTCGCTCGAGGCCCTTAACGCGCCTTTTGTCGAATAAGGCAACACATTTCGCAGGCCGTATTCTTCCACTTCCTTCAGTGATGGAACTGCGTTGGGATTCAATGCGACGAGCAAGCGTCCGACCGGCACTATCGATCCCTCCCGGATCATCGATTCAGCAGCGCCTTCACTCTTCGTGATCGCGCTCGCCGCAGACAACGGTTGCAGCGAGCCTGAGGTTGAGCGTTCAAAGCGGAGCATCCGGGCCGAGCCTCGATGCAACGCGTAAAGCGCATTATCGAAAGTTACTAATGTGTAACCGGGCAGCGATTCCAATAATGGTTCGGGCCGGTACTCCGCTCGCTTCGCTGTTCCGTCGAATCCCACTGAGAAGGCGCGCCGAACTGGCCCACCCGGCATCGCGGCTTCGACAACAACATAGGCCCGTCCGGCAAACCCGATGAAATCAAAGACGGCTCCTTCGCGGCCAACGAATGGGCGCAGATCGGCAGGCAGGGTCAATGGTGGAATCTCGTCGGCAGTTCCATCGAACTTGTATGGCGCGACCTCGAGATCGTTCTCGTGTGTACGGCGCAAGGTGACAAATCTTCTGAGAACTCCTGTCAACGCCAGCCATTGTGCCGGCGCAGGTGTGTTGACCTTGCTGAAACTCAACTGCGCCGGAGGAGAGGTGGGATCAACCTCACCGACCTCAGCAATGAACAATCCCTCATTCGTCAGGACCATAAGTTTCGGAGCGATCACCGACATCCCCAACGGCCGGCCACTGATGACCGGTTTAGTCATCTTCTTCCAGGTGATCACCGTGACTTTCTGCTGCTGAGTGGTTCCTTCGAAATTCAGGCCCTCGATATCGATCGTTTCGATCTCTCTCCTGGTTGCAGTGACGCGCATTACACCGCTTCCCTCGTAAAATCGCCCCACGGTCTGCTGCGTTAATTTGACGACTCGCGTGGTGTGATCGCTCACGCTGAGCATCACTTGTTTTACGCCCCATGCGGCCCAGTTAATTTCGATCAACCCGTTCAGTAATACTCGGGTTCGTGGCGTATTCAGATACGTGTACTTCTGGTTCAGGGTGTCGAACGAGAGCATTCTCCGTACCTGCACGTCCGACTTATTTGGTCTTCTAACTATCGCCTGGAGCACGTACGTCGTTGCGCCCATGACGCGAACTTCAAGGGCGCCGTCGGGGATCTTGAAATCCGCGGCCGGATCGGAGCTGAAAGACAACTCTGTATTTCCACCGGGCAATGGTCCGCGCAGCCCCGCGCTCACACCGTCTGCGATGTGCCAGAAAACCTTCACTTTAGTTCCGGGGTTTATTGCGGTCGGGCTGGTCGCGTCTGTAGTGAGGGTGACGTCGGGCTTCCAGACGCTCGGCTCCGATGTCAACCTCAATTTGCCAGTGTAGTGAGGATCGCTTTCGGTTTTCCCGTGTTGGTAATCGTAAAGAACGTCGATGCTCACGCGGTCGGCATCCGGATCGAGGGGAATGCGAAGAAGTGTCTCGGCGCCGGCTGCGAACGCGATGGGCTTCTCCAGATCTGTTCCAGTTTGGTCCATGTCATTGATGAACACGATGAAGAGGCTCGAATCGGAAGCTTCACGCCGCACCCAGACGGACCAGCCGGTTGGACCAGTCACAATACCGGCCAGACTTGCTGCTCCCGGAGGATCCTCGCTGACGGCCGCTTCTCTGGCGGCTTCAATGATCTTTTCGTCTACGAGATGAGTTGGAGGAGAGAGCTCGAGCACCAGTCGTTTGTCGAGCGCTGCACCACTGGTGTTCCTGATCTTTATCTCCAGGAGTCTGTCAGTAAACGTTATGGGCATGAGTGTAAGCAGTGACATTCGTTTTCTTCTCCAAACTATCTTTGCCGAAAACTCTGATAATTCACTTCTTCTCTGTGCAACCTCTGTGTTCTCTGTGTCTCTGTGGTGTGGTTTTACTCGGAAGTCATCAACCACAGAGACACAGAGGACGCAGAGGTTGCACAGAGAAACCCAGAACAGAAATCATGGTTTGTCGATGATCTGGCACACATAGACGATGCGGTCTGGCATGGGTTCAATGGCGTCCGATATTCCCGGAAGCCTTAAGGGCGGATCGCTCGGACCCAATAACCCGACGAATCCGACGTGCAGCAACTTCGATTTATCAGTATCGAGCCGGATACGCTTCGTCTGAGGTGTGCTGCCGGATGACGCCTCGACTCCCGGAGGCATCGCAAAATTAAAGTTGAGGCCGAATACGGCACCGCTTCGGTCTTTCGTTGGATCAGCAATCAACGCTGCATCCGGAGTTTTAACGTCGATCCCAAGCGCCATGGTTTTGCCGGCACTCAAGTAGACTTGTGAGAAGTCCAAACCAACCGTTTTCAGACTAACTTTGCTGCTATTGGCTATGACAAACCGGAAGCTGCTGGTCCTCTGATCCAGTTGCTTTGGCACCGTCACCTCAATCGGAGCATCAGCCGCATGCCTGGCCTCACTCTCGAACACTTCGTCATTAAACAGCCGGCCTTCTCCATCGACGCCGATCCGCCTGAACACAGAAGTGATGGTTGAGAGATCCGGACCGGCGAACTTGATTTCAACTACATAGTCACTGTCCTGGCGCTCGTTCATAAGCTTCGGCTTTAGATAGCGAACGGTGATTGGCGCCGGATCTGCTCCGTTGTACCGGAATTCGACATTGAATTCCCTGGATTGTCTGATCAACGGCGAGATGAGCTCTGTTAGACCTCTTGAACTGACGTCGGGCAGATTAGCTTTGAGATATTTTTCGCTGATGGGTAAAAAACCCATGCTCGAACTCTTGATCTTGAACTGACGCTTTTTGTTGAGGTAAGGAAGCAGTGGCTTGGTGGGAAAGTCACGCACGTAGTCGTGCGCGAAAAGCGATTCGGAACCGACCGCCAGCGTGTGTGTTTCCCCGTCCGGTTGAATAACCCAGAGCCGCGGCGCACCTCCGCCACGAGCGCTGCCGCGAAAGGCGGCTACTGCTCCTGTCTTGATATCGAGATCGTGTCCGCACCGCGCCCAATAATTCTTTTGCGGGTTGTAGATCAAATCCTGAGGAATACTATTTGGATCGGCTTGCCCCGTTGTACTCAGATAGCTCAGGACATTGTGCAGACCGAATGGCTCCAACTCCGCCAGTGATGGAACTGAGCTGGGACTTAACACGGCCAGCACGCGTCCTACAGGCACAAACAATCCCTGCCTGATCATGGATTGCTCTTTACCGCCGGTGAGGGCGCTTTTCGTCACGGCGCTCGCCGCCTGCATCGGTTCTCCGAGCTTGCCTCCGACGAGGTCAAAGCGGAACATCAGACCAGTGCTACGGCTCAACGCATAGAGAGCATTATCAAAGGCAACTATTTTGTATCCGGGTATACGTTCAAGCAGCGGCTCATGACGAAACTCCGCTCTCTTCGTGTTGATATCGAAGCCCACCGAAAACGCTCGCCGAAACAAGCCGGCGCCAAGCACTGAGAGCTCGCCAATCACGTAAGTTCGACCCCCGAAGCCAACGAGATCGAAAGTCGCTCCAGTTCCTTGTAAGGTGCGAAGATCGGGAAGGGTAATGGGTGGAATCTCGTCGGCGCTTCCATCGGCTTTGTAAGGCGCTACTTCGAAATCATCCCCGTTCGTTCGGCGCAACACGACAAACCTCTTATCAACCGCTGTTAGCGCGAGCCATTGTTTGGGAGTTTCTGTGCTCACCTTTTTGAATGGCAATTTTTTCAGACGAAGCTGAGGATCGAAGTTGCCGACTTCAGCGATGAACAATCCGTCAGTGGTCAGCGCTGCTAACTTCGGCGCCGCGACCGCCAGCCCCAGCGGCTGACCCGTGAGGTCGGGTTTGGTCATAGATTCCCATGTGATCACCAAGATGGATGAGGTCTGTTTGTTCAATGGTTGCGCTATCAGGTTAACTGCTTCACCGCTATCCGTTTCGCTTTTAGGCTTGTTCGCGGTGACGCGCATCACCCCGCTGCCTTCATAGAAACGTCCCAGTGTCTGCTGAGTCAGCTCGATGATCCTCGTGGTATGAGTGCCTACTGCGATCTCGACTTGCGGGACTCCCCAGGCTGCCCAATCAATTTCGACAAGACCGTGTGGCAACACCTTATCGGGCCGCACGTTGACGTAGCTAAATTGGTCATTGGCCGTATCCAGCCACAGCATTCTGACAACCTGTACATTCGGATGGGGCGGGCGTTTCACTTCAGCTTGCAAGACGTAGGTGAGTGAGCTGACGACGAGGACCTCCAGCGATCCTTCCGCAATCTTGAAGTCGGCATTGGGATCTGAGCTCAAAGTCAACTCAGAATTACCGCCAGGCAACGGCCCGCGCAGAGTAGCGCTCACCCCGTCTTTAATCTTCCAAAAGATTTTGACACGTTTTCCGACTGCAATTGACGTCGGGCTTGCATGGTTCGTGGTCAGCGAGACGTCCGGCAACCAGTCGCTCTTTCCTGACTCCAGCTCCAGCTTGCCGTTGACGGGAAGATCTTTCTCGTCTTTACCGTGTTGGTAGCTATAAAGAAGATCGACGTGGTCGTGGTTACTTTCCGGATCGAGCGGAACGTGAAGAGTAAACTGCGCGGCAACTGGAAACTTGATCGGCGCCGGCAAATCTTTTCCGCTTTGGTCCATGTCATTCATGAACACGATGAAGAGGCTCGAATCGCTAGTTTCGCGCCGTACCCAGACGGACCAGCCATCCGGGCCCTTCACGATTCCTGCCAGGCTTAGTGCGCCGGGCGGATTCTCGCTAACTGCCGCTTCCACGGCAGCCTCGTTGATCTGGTCGTCTACAAGGTAGGCCGGAGGAGAAAGTGCGATCACCAGTCTCTTATCCAGTGAGACGCCGCTGATGTTGCTGACTTTTATTACTAACTCGTTGACCGCAAAAGTTACGAGGGTAAGTTCGAGTAATTGGGGGTCTGACATCTCGTTCTCCTAAACCGGGAAGGGAGACTTGTAGTCGAGCTGGCACACGCAAACGGGACGATCCGGCAGCGGCTGAATCGGCGCTGTTCCCGGGATTTGCAATGGCGAGTCGCCCGGAATCAACACTTTGACTAGCAGAATCTGAATGTTCCCTGCAAGATCTGTAGTGAGCCGGACGAATCTTGTCTGAGCCTGAGTGCTGGGTGACGCTTCGATGCCGTGTGGCATGGCGGAATTGAGGTTCACCGCAATTCGACCCTGAGTTTGAATCTTCCCTTCATACTCCATCGTAAAATCGGGAATGTCATGATCGATCTCGAAGTCGAGCTGATCCACAACATACGGACCAGCCACCCTCAATCCATTGGTCTTGATTCGGAAAGTTTTAGAGGAGTTGACGATGTATAACTTGAACTTTTCCACAAAGCGTTTGGGACGCGGCGCCTCGATTACGCCGTAGGTTGAATGGACCATCCGCGAGCCGAAGACTTCTTCGTATGTGAACTTGCCCCCTATATGCGCGAGGCGTTTGTAGCATGAAGTTGCAGTCGAGAGATCCGGACCAGAGAACGTCACTTCGAACAGATAGTCCATGTCCGAGCGCGATGTTGTAGTGCGCGCCACCTGTTGCCGTATCGTGACGGGCGCCGGATTGGCCTCGTTGTACCTGAGGTTTACGGCGAATTGTTTTTCTCCTCGCGTGAGCGGCTGTGGTTTTTCGGCAGTTGGATCGGCGGTAGTGAATTCAATTAATCCGAGCTTGCGGTAAGCTTCGTTGATTGGTCCCACGATAACGGGATCGCATTTGATGGAAAACGTGCGCTTCTTCGTCGTGTAGGGCAGCAGCGGTTCTGTAGGAAAGTCGCGCCTGTAGTTGTGAGAGAAAAGTGTTTCGGACCCCACTGCCAGGGTGTATGTCTCACCGTTAGGTTGGACCACCCACAGACGTGGCGAATCGCCTCCGCGGAAGGCCGCCACTGCACCATCCCTGATGTTTAGATCGTGACCGCATCGCGCCCAGTAGTTCTTCTGCGGGTTGTAGACAAGATCCTGGGGAATACTGTTTGGATCATCATCTGGCGACTGAGTGGTGTTATAGCTCAACACATTGTGCAGCCCGTATTTCTCGAGTGATGCGACAGTGGGATAAGAGTGAGGATTCATTACAACCAGCACGCCTCCGACTGCGACGAGAAATCCCTTTTGGACCATTGATTCCTGCTTGCCGTTTTCAAGCTCTTTCACTGCGCTCGCCGCTTCTCTCGGTACGTCAAGCTCGCCGTTGTCCTTGAGCTCATAGCGAAACATACGACCCGATTCACGATTCAACGCATACAGAGCGTCGTCGAAACACACCATTCGATATCCGAGCATCCATTCCAGCAGTGGCTCGGAACGAAGGTCTGCTTTCTTTGTATTGCTGTCGAAGCCCGCTGAAAACGCGCGTCGGATTATGCCGCCCGAACTGTGGAGCTCAACGGCGAGGTAGGCTCGTTTGCCAAACCCGACCAGATCAAAGGTTACCTTCGGGTGGAGCGCGAGGTTACGAACATCCGGAGGGAGAGTAACCGGCGGAATATCGTCGGGATCCCCATTGATGGAGTAAGGGGCGAATTCAAAATCAGGGTTGGTTTGAGGGTTCGTTCGCCGTAAGCAGACAAATCGCTTGTCCACGGCTGTCAGTGCAGCCAAGACTGCTTCTGTACCAGGAGTCTTGTTGACGAACAACAGTTTCTTCAAAGCGTTTTGCGGGTCAAACGTCCCGACTTCCGCGATAAACAGACCTTCAGGCATCAGCAATGCGATCCTCGGAACAATTACTGCCATCCCCAACAGGCGATCGCTATCGCTCAAATCCGGTCTGGTCATGTGGACCCACCGGATCACGGAAACAAGCTTTGTTTTTTGTCCGCCCTCGGGTTCTCCTTTGATCAGAATTGTTTCAGTGCCGGCGTCAGAGCTGGCGCTCACTCGCATCACACCGGTTCCTTCAAAGAAGCGACCCTTAGTTTGCCGCGTCAGGGTGATATTTCGGGTAGCTTGATTGCTGACTGAGAGCTCCACTGTTTTGACGCCCCAGGCGGTCCAGTCAATCTCGATCAGACCATGAGGCAGTACCTTCGCCGGACGCGGTTCGAGGTAGAGATGCTTACCCTTGGACTTATCGAGCGAGAGCATCCTCACTACCTGAACGTTTGGTTTTCCATCCGGACGTTTCACTTCCGCTTGCAGGAGGTAAGTCATTGGCCCAACCACGTGGATGTCAAGCGCGCCTTCTGCGATTTGGAAATCAGCCGCAGGATCCGAGCTGAGCGTTAGCTCGGTGTTGCCACCCGGCAGCGGACCGCGCAGTGTTGCGCTCACGCCGTCTTTGATGGTCCACATAATCTTTACGGGATCTTTAGGGTCGATCGCGGTTGGGGTTGCATGGTCGGTGGTCAACGTGACGTCTGGTCCAGCCCAGCTTGTATCGGAGTTAAGCTCCAGGCTCCCGGTAGTCGGGAGTTCTCTTGAATCAGTGCCGTGCTTATAACTGTAAAGAAGACTGACGTTGTCACGGTTGGCGCCCGGGTCGAGCGGGATGCGAATGGTGAACTCAGCATCAGCGGCAAGCCTGGCCGGAGTGAGATTTTCGGCTGATACGTTCACACCATTAATGAACATGATGAAGGTGCTCGAGTCGGAAGTCTCGCGCCTGGCCCAGACAGACCAGCCTTCCGGACCAGATACAATGCCGGCCAGATCTTTCGCTCCGGGAGGATCGAGGCTGACTGCCGCCTCTTTTGCAGCCTCACTAAGCTCGTCGCTGACGAGGTACATCGGCGGCTGAAGCTCGATTACCAACACCTTATCCAACGAAGCGCCGCTGGTGTTTTTGACTTTGATGTCCAACTGGTTGGCTGTGAAAGTCAAGAGGGTGATTTCAAGTAGTGGCATCCGTTACCTCTTTTATGTCTATTCTTCGTTCAGCAACACTAATCGTCCCTCGGTTGCGAGTACGGGCTGATCGCTAAAGGTTTTGAGGTCGGGTGCAGCGACCGCGACGGCCGTGTGATTTGTCGAAGGTCCGGAGAAATTCCAGGCGCCCTTATCAACAGCAGGCGTAGGCAACGATATTTTGTCGGCTTGCAGCAATACTGGACCAACACGAAACGAAGTTTCCATTCGCATTACTACCTCGTCCAACTCCGATCGACCCATCGTGATTGTTTTCGCCGGAACGATGCCGCACGCTGCCTGTACTGAACCCCACGGATCCATAAGCAGCGTGAGCTGTTCGGGCGCGCCAAAACCGATGCGCAACGGATCACCCGCAGGATCTTTGGTATAGGAGGACGCCTTCAGCTCGTCCGGCACTTTTGTCGCGACGATCTGGTTGTACACACCGCCCTTGAAGTAGCCAACCAATCCATCCTCAGTATTGTGTGAATAACCAAGATTGACGCGAACTCGAAGTTTGTTAAGCGTCTCGTTGCCGGTGTTTTCGAGAGCAACTGGCGCTTTATTCGGATCCGTCCATGCTTTGCCGAATAGCTCCAGACCAATCCCCGCATTCACCAGCGCGAGGGGACGTCCAACCAGAACGGTGTCACGCCGCGCAGTGGCCGGCCGAATGCGCGCGGTCGCGCTATCGATCAGAGTCAACAGGTCGAGCAGCCGCGGTTTCGCGGAAGGAGTAGTTTCGATCAGCGACTTGGCAAAATTTCCCAGAGTTGAATTCGCGATCTCATCGATCGCGACACCGCCTGCTCCCGCTTCCCAAGCGATGCGAGTTCCGCGTTGCTCTTTAACGATGAGAAGATGGCCCATCAGGTCGCCGTTGCGATTGCATAGCACGAGCGCCTGGTCCAAAGGGTTATAAAACATCCAACCGCAGATCGGACGGAGCGCCGGATCGCAGTGCTCCTCTGAGACTTCCTTAGCAGCAGTAAAGCGAAAGTTGAGGCGAACAGGTTGCAAAATGCGCGGCGGCATCGCGAACACCGATTGGTGATTGTGCCAGCGAATGCGCGGGTGAAAGATCTGACCGGTAGATTCGCTGCCCGCTGTGGTGCGGCCGAGTAAGTCTGCTGTTTGACCGAAGTCATCCACTAGCCAAAGCTCGTCGATACGCAGAGCGCCCGCACGGACCATTGAGAAGGAAAATGGAGGCGGCGACGCAGATCGAGGACCTTCGCCGGGAGGCGCAAGGCGCTCACCAGCTACGGCCTGGTTAGTAGGCGTTTCCAGTAATGGTTCGACCTTACCATCCAGATCGCGGTAGCCGTCCTTATTAATCCAGGGGCGCGTTGGGTCAGGAGTGATACGTGGAAGCGTGACGTCGCGTCGCAATAAGGCCTGGTGAAAACCGGTCAACGATTGACCCATCAGACCTGCGTCGCCGAGCTCGCCGAGGGTTTTATCCCAAACGATTTCGTAGCGCGAGAGAATCTCTCTCACGATCGGAGGCAAGGTTGACTTTTCATCTTTACGAACGCCGTTCTCAGTGGGATGAAGCAGTTCACGCAAAGTGTCGATCGGCTCTTTGAAAAGTCGCTCGTCGATCGGGCTGAGCAGACTTCGACCGCGCACTGTATAGCCCGTTTGCGGAATGGATTCTCGGTTCAGTGGTCCAAAATCAGTTTCACCGAAATTCCAGGCAGGGCCGCAGGGCTGTTCTGCCGTAGACCCCGGCGCTGTGGGAAACCACGTTATTTGCCAATCGATGAAAATCGGCGACCATGGCTGTTCCACCCACATTTCCACCAAACGGTCTGGTCGAGTATCCGGTGCGCCCGGCCTCGTGAAAGTAATTTTATCGAATGGCACCGAGTCGGGATCTCCGTCCCACCTCAGGTCGTCCACGAGTTGTTTGGTCCATTGTTTCCACTTGCCCGCATCCTGGAACGGCTTATCGGCCTGCAGAGCTCTTCCAGCAAGATCGCGGATCGCCTGCTCGACGATCGAGGCCTCGTTGAGCAGATCACGCACGACTCCGGGGCACGCGGGAAGGTGGTCCTTTGCTGCGGTGGCAATTTCAAGGACACCTGCCGGCGTTTTGAACGAACTCGAGTTTTTATTCACCACCACTTCAGCGCCGGTGGCGATCTGTTCCGGTAATCGACACGGGTGCTGCCGCGGAAAGCGGTGCTTAGTGGGTTTCCCACAATTCTTGACGACTACAACCGGATCGGTAGGCATCCAGAAGCGTGGCGCCAGGTCGTACTTGAGCTCGAGCTCCGCGGGAAGTTTGGACGTTAACTCTTCGGAAAGTTTTTGCGCCTTATCGACTAACGTATCGCGATCGGCGGAAAGCGGCGCCACACGAGCGGCGATCGCCTGGTATTCCGTCTGAATCGCCGCCATCTCAGCCGCGACATTGGCGCTGAACGAACGTGACTTGGCGCACAACCTCCACCAGCGTGCATACAAATCCTGTTGCAAGGCTGCCAGCTCACGGCTGAGACTGTCTGCATCAGATTGAGTACGATTGAGCTCGTCGAGCTTCACAATTTGCTCCGGCGTTGGCTCAACAGAGGTTTGCGCGGCAGTCTTCGCCGGATCCTTCGGAAACACCGGATCGTTGTCGGTTTTTGGACGTATGAACCAGAACTTGCCGGCGTCACGTGTTGCAAACCAGTTCTGATGGACCGTCATATCGCGTGGCGCCGCATTCCAACCTCTGATTAACGACTCGGGTTGGCGATAGATGACCGCCTCCAGCGCTTTCCACAGATTCGGCTGCTCTTTCGCCAGAATAGATGCTTCCTGCTCCGCGCTATATGAGCTCGAGACCAGTGATACCAATGCGTCTTCAGCATTGTTTCCCACGCCGACCTGGAAAGACGGCGTGTCCCTGCGAAAAACCTCCCCGACGGCCGGCGCACCCGGATAACCGAGCATCTGTCCTTTATATGTCTCTCTGTGCCAGTAGTTGATGTGCGCGACGATGCCATGAAAAACGGATCGCCGTTGGAGCAGATCGGCAGGAGCGGGTGAGTTCGTCTTAAGTAACCATCCTGGCGGTTCGATGAGCCAGCCCACCAGTTTGCCTTCTTTGTCACGCTGCTCAATCACCTTAGCCTTAGGCGACGTGAGCGGTTCATCCTTTGGATCGCGATACCAGCCGATCAAGGAGTAAGTGAGTATCGTTCCAGAGGGAACTTTTCCATCAGCGTTTGGTTCGCGAAGGTCCTCGAGTTTATCGTGCCACGAGAATACGTTGCGATTCTCGGCGATGAATCCGGTGAATGTTGGCGAGCCGGTGTGCGCATTGCCGAGCGCAGTGATTGTCTTTCGTTCTGCTGGGGCATTCGCTGACGCGAACTGTTCAAAAGGAACTACTTTGCCGAGGCGCCTGGCGACGTACTTGTTCTGATCGGCGTCGAGAATATTAGCCGCGCCTGGTTCGGTGACAACTGCGCCCCCATCGACGAACCACGCCTTCGTCTTCACCGTCGCACCGCGTTGCGAGAAGCGCACGATCAACCAGTGATCGGGTAGAGCAGGGAAATCCAACAGACCTGGTGTATAGGCGGAGCGCAAGCCCGAGGGCAGTACCCAGTGTAGATACACGCCGCGATCCTTTTTCTTTGGCGGAGCGTCCGAACCTTTATCCCATACCAATTGCTCTGCCGGCTGATTCTGGTACGTGCGCTTCGCTCCGTAAAAAGGTGGTGGACCAGGCGGGTTCAAAGTCGCAATCAGTTGTCTGTAGTCATGCACCCATGGTGACCAACGGCTGGCGCTGAAAGAGAATTTATTGCCGGTTTGAATGACGGGTGTCCTGTCAGTAACGTCCTCGTCGATTACCAGCGCCTGCACCCTGATTGGTACAAGGAATTGCGGTGAGTCCATGTCAACTTCCTTTGTGTTGAATCGTCTCTGCGTAAACTCTGCGTCCTCTGCGCCTCTGCGGTAAGAGAAAACGAAAACGCATGTAAACCGCAGAGGCGCAGAGAACGCCGAGATTACGCAGAGTTGAAATTAGAGCACCACCTGGCTCTACGCCCACTTGATAGATTGCTCTTCGGGTTTACGGATCATCTCCGTCGCTAACTCCGCAGAGCCCGCACTGAGCAACTGATCTCGAAGCTTCGCGATGTCTACTACTCCACCAGCATTGCGGAGCATCTGCTTTTTAACGTCTACCTTTTTCCCGGCTTTCCTGGCGCTGACAGTTCCATCGCTCGCGACGCCAAACGTCAGCCCTTCACGCGGCTCGCGAAAAGTCACTTCCTCGACCGTGCCATGCGCCAGACAGAACAGGACGCCGTCCGCAATCTGATCGAACCGAAGAATCTTCGGAAGTGTCTGGTCGCGCGCTATCGTCTTTGCAGTGACTTCAACGCCGGGCCACCCACTCACGATTCGCGACCGCAACAGAAACCCCGACTTGGGAGTCTCCATGTACCGCTCTTTAGGTTCGAATTCAGGACTCTTGCCCTGCAATCGCAGCCGGTGCTGGTAAACAATCTTCGACAACGTCGACTGCAATTCAGATCGCGATGCCACTTTTTGATCGGCATCGTTGCGAACCGCAATGCTGAGTGCTCCATCCACGAGCGCGTTCACCCAGTTGTCATCCAGGTGAAAGAAGCGCAGCGATTCCGGCGGCAAAAGTGACTGGTGTGGAATGAGGTAATGAAACGGCACCGGATACAGCAGCACCAGGCGCGCGATCCACTCGACGAGGTCGTCGGTAATCTTGACCTGTTCGTTTACGGGTTTTGGCTTGCTGCCGGTAATCGGTTCTTTGAAAGACGAGCGATGCGACTCGACAAACTTTTCGATCTCGTTGGCAAAGTCAGTGGCATTATGCCGGCGTTCGACAAAGAGGCGTATTCCTTTTACAAAAACGGGCGACGCCAGCGCATTGAGCCGGCCGAGTTCCCAGGCCGACGCGTACGACACGTCCATGATTCCTCGATCCGGATCCACAATCATGGCTGCATCAGGGCGATCGAAAGTAGTCTCGGTGACCTGGTCTCTTTTAAGCGACGCTAAAGGTCCGCGATACCACGCGAATGTTTGCGTGCTGTCGAGCGGTTTGTAGTCAACTGGCACGTATCCGCGGTTCAGTGCCTGGTCCACATACGTATCTCCACTCGCCTGCACCGCGATACCAAACACGGTGGAGTTCTTTTTCAGTTGTTCCATCAAGCCGCCGAATGTGTCGTGTCCCTTTGGATCGTTCACGAAACTCCAATTCGCAAGAGTGATAA
>JGI12363J15224_100126_pt1 | contig 17647 bp, 14 predicted proteins | sample ForSoiNitrogNN91_FD_15224 | JGI IMG/M metagenome (IMG submission 15224)
CCGCAACAACTGCCGCGCTTTGTTGATGGCTTTCTCTGGCAGACGATTGTTGGAGGGCTGACCGCGGCGCTTAGAAATCAGGCCGCTCGTTCCATTAGCTTGATAAGCTTTGCACAGCCGTTTCACCTGCCGCCGCGAGACTGACAACAGCTCCGCCGCCTGCCGTTGTTTGAGTGTCTTGCGCTTTACTCGTTGGATTACTTCCAGTCGCGTCAGTTCTGGTTGGCTCATTCGTAGTAGGGGCTCCACCTGCTCCGTACCTTTCGTGCTGAAGTTCCCACTTCAGTACCACAAAAGGTGACATTTCAACTTTGGAGAAAGGTGACATTACTACTTTGGGCTAACATGCATTTACTCTGCGGCACTCTGCGTATCTCTGCGGTCTCTGCGTTGAAATTGCTCTTTAACGCAGAGATACGCAGAGATAACGCAGAGAAAAACGAGATCTCAGCCAGGATCGACGACGATTGGACCAATGCCGCCAAACGTGATCGTCAGCGGATTCGTTGGTGTGCCGATGCGGGCTGAGTGGAAGTTCTTAAAGAACGCGGTTCCGAGTTGTAACGTGTCGAGAGTTGAGCCGTCGGTTTTCGTGAGACGGAAGTAAAAGTCCGGCAACGGTTCAGCCACTGATGTTCGCTGCACCGACTTCGTCTCCTTATCCGTGTCGAGATTCAAGCGCGTCGTCTCGACTACTTTCACGCCAGCCTTACTCACGAGTTTGTCGCGCGGTATGTAGATCCGAACACGACCATTCCGATCGGCTTTGATGTCGCGCACAGTCTCATCGGCTGTGCGCTCGAAGTGAGTCACGGTTGTGATCGCAAAATCTGCGACGGGTGAGTGACTGCTCGAATGCCTCGTGCTCGGAGCGGGAAACGTTACGTCGTCGCCGTCGGGTGGTGGTGAATCGCGATCCATCAAACGCACACGGGCGTCGCGTATCGGACGTGTAACAAACGCGGATGCACTGCTGGTGTCAGGTTCCATGAAGCGCATGTAAAAGTATGTGTTGAGATCATCCTGGCGCGTGCCGAGATGGGCCGCCATCAGCATCGTGCTTTCGTCGAGGCGGATGAAGTTTCCAGTCAGAGTCGGCAGCAGATCTGTTCCGGGAATCGGAAAGTCGAGTTGGATGATAGTGGGCTTGTTGTCCTCACCGTCACCGAAGACGAGCGCAAAATCGTCACTGTCAAAAGCGAGAATCGCCGTGAGAACACCGATAACGCCGAACGCGAGGACGGCCGTGATTCCGGACGCGATGCCGATGCCGTGAAACACGAGCGCTGCAACTGCGGCCAGGAGAGCGAGTCCGAGTGTACCAATCACGCAGAACAGCACATCGAGATTATCGAGGTCTTTGCTGGTCTCCTTCTCAACTTTGATCTGAGTGCCTTGCAACGTGATGGTGATGGTAGTCGTGACGGTGAAGCCGAGGTCCACACCACCGGGACAGAGATCGACGATCTTGCCACTCGCGATCAGCTTGATCGTGTTAGGACCGAAGGCGATGTCAGCGCTATCGATCACGGCGTCAGGGTGAGTTTCTTTTGCGGCTCTCGTGAGCGTACCGTTCCTCGCCGCCTCTTGAATGATGTTGCGCAACACCTGATCGTGAACACGCGTGAAGAGGTTTGTCTGAGCATTGGGAAAGAGCGGGACAAGATTCGCCGGATCTCCCGAGCCAACTGTTCCCACTGCTTTCATTCCCACGAGCAGTGCGTTGCTGCGTGTGAGTACGACGACTCTCGCGATCTCGAGTCGTCCAAACGGGATGGGAATCGTCGCGCTGACACTCAAGCGCAGAGTGTCGCCCAACTTCTTCCCGATCTCTTGTTCAAGAATTGCCGCAATCAAATCGACCTGGCCCGGAGCCGGTGGATTTGTGAGTTTCACTGGCGAGCTGGGATCAACTTCAAGTCGTGCAGCTTGTCCCTGTGAGAGGTCGAGCTGGATCACGACGTTTCGAGATCCACGGCTGTCAATGCTTGTCTCCACGACGACTTTGACATCCAGCCGCAGCGTCCCGGTGGCGAATGTCACGACAGTGCGGACATGAATCAACGGCGAGTTTACGATTTTTTCGAAGTTCAGTCGGAACGGAAATGTTATGAAGACTCGATCGGAACCTTCGCTGATCTGCGCGACTGTTGGTGGACCAGTGATCTGAAGTCTGCCGATACGACCGCCGGGACGATCGACGGTGAATAGGCTTTGGAGTGTGTTGATGTCACCGGCGGCGAGTAGCTCATCGAGGAACAACTCGTTCGGGATGGTGCCGTTCGCGTATATGCCTGCAAGAATCTCATTCGCCGCTGACATTCTGATGCCGGCGCTGAATTCGAATTCGTTGGGAGAGAGAGCTCTCGGTGCCAGCCTGGGTTTCTGGCCAACAGTGAGCTTCGAGGCGCCGGCTTTGATTGCTTGTTGTTGCCAGAGTTTTAGTTGTGCGGGCGTGGGCGCGCGGCCCGCTTTGAGTTTTGTTTTTACTGCGGCACTGAGCGTGTGGCCACGTTGTTCGAGTGCGGCAATTGGTTTGTCGGTAGGTTCGATTGTTTGTAGTAGCGAGAGTAAGTCTTTTACTTTTGAGATGTTTGCCATTGGGTCAGCCTCCTTGAGGTGGGTAGTGTCCGGGGGAAGGGTCTGGACGGAGCTAAAGGCACAGGGTCGGGATGGTGGGAGATTTTAGGCCCGCCGCGCGCATATGCCAAGTATTTTCTCTGCGTAGCCTCTGCGTCCTCGGCGTCTCTGCGGTTTAAGTTCACCGCCGAGGCGCAGAGGACGCAGAGACTACGCAGAGGGAGTGGAAGGTGGGTTTTAGGATTGGATAGAGATTCCGGTATTGTTCGTAGAGTGATGTGTAAATCGCGACTGCTTCTTTGTTGGGAGTGACGTGGTCGCACGTTGAGATTGTCTGTGCACAAGCTTGATCGACGTTGGACCACACGCCTGCACCAACTCCAGCCAGCAACGCCGCTCCGTATGCTGCACCTTCAGTCGTGTTAACTGTCACAAGATCTGCGTCGAGCGTGTCTGCAAGAATCTGCCGCCACAGCAAACTCTTCGCACCTCCACCCGACACGCGAACCTCTTCGACCGATCCGAGCCCGGCATCTCGCATGAGGCAAAACATGTCTTTGATTCCAAACGCGACGCCTTCGAGTATCGATCGGGTCAGATGCGCCTGGCCGTGACGCGTTGTCAGTCCGATCCATGCGCCACGCGCGAGCGGATCTGGATGAGGCGTGCGCTCTCCACTCAAGTACGGCAAAAATATCAATCCTTCACTCCCGGCAGGCACCTCACCAGCTTCGTCCACCAACTCGGCAAAACTTCGATCGCACGCGAGCTTGTCGCGATACCACTGCAAGCTGCCCGCCGCGCTCAACATCACTCCCATCAAATGCCAGCGACCTGCGACCGCATGACAAAACGCGTGCAGCCGTCCCTCTGGCTCGATCAACGGTGACTCAGTCGCAGCAAAAACAACTCCCGAGGTTCCGAGTGTCACCGCGATCATCCCCGGACGCACGACTCCCGTGCCAAGCGCCTGCGCAGACTGATCGCCACCACCAGCGACAACGGGCGTGCCTTGACTCAGTCCAGTTTGCGCAGCAGCTTCGCGTGTCACTTCACCGGTGGTCTCATGACCTTCAAATGTTTGCGGAAGCCAGTCGGGCGAGATGTTGAGCGTGTTCAGGATCTGAGACGACCACGTGCGATTGCGCAAATCGAAGAGCATCGTGCCCGAGCCGTCTGCTTTATCCATCGCCAGCGCGCCGGTGAGTTTGTGACGGATATAGTCTTTCGGCAGCAGCACGTGACGAGTGCGACGATAGATCTCCGACTCGTGTGTCTCAACCCACAGGATCTTTGGTGCAGTAAAACCGGTCAGAGCATCGTTGCCCGTAATCTGGACCAACTCTGCGCGACTGATCCGCGCGCGGATCTCGTCGCACTCGGCGCCGCATCTTTGATCGTTCCAAAGGATCGCAGGCCGCAGTACTTCGCCTTCAGCATCGAGCAACACGAGGCCGTGCATCTGTCCCGTCAAGCCAATCGCTGATACGTCGTCGCCGGACGCATTCGCGGTTGCGAGTGCTTGCCTGATGCTGTTCGTAGTCGCGGTCCACCATTCTCGCGGATCTTGTTCTGACCAGAGCGGGTGAGGCGTCGAGATATTCAGTGATGTAGTAGCACTGCTCACAACGCGTCCGTGCGTGTCGATCAACAACGCTTTGGCGCCAGTGGTCGAGAGATCAATCCCAAGAAGCAATCTCATTTGCCGTTTATTAAGCCACAAAGAACCACGAACGCACAAAAAAATAATTTTTGGTTTTGCGCTGCTTTGCGGCTATCCTTGCCGGTAGACCATGTCGATCCTGCTGGAGATCCTTTTAGAGCTCGTTCTTCCGCTATTTGCTGAATTCCTCGCTGAACTCGCGCTGCACGAGCTTGGGCAGATACCATGGATGCGGAAAACGGGGCGCGTGGCACTCACGGCGATTATGTATTTCGGAGCCGGCCTGGTCGCTGGTTTCATTAGCCTCCTGATTTTTCCTAAAGCATTCGCGCGCAGCTCGGCGGTGCGTGGCATTAGTCTTGTAGTCACGCCGATCCTGGGCGGAGTTTTGATGTCTTACATTGCATGGTTTCGCGTCCGTACTGGGACTGGACGATCCGGCTCGAAACTTTGCATACGGATTTCTCTTTGCGTTTGCGATGACCTTGCTGAGGTTCTATTTCACGCAGTAAATACATACGGAGAGCATATCGATGCGCGACAGTCGCTGGTTCTTAATCCTCTTAATCATTGCAATCTTTAGTGTGCTGCCTGCGGATGCGCAGCAACCAGATCCCAGTCTTTATTCCGGCTTGCGCTGGCGGATGATTGGGCCATTCCGTGGCGGACGCGTCAACGCTGTGAGCGGCGTCGTGGGCCAACCAGATACGTTTTACTTCGGATCGGTTGGCGGCGGCGTGTGGAAGTCGTCGAACGCCGGACGCACGTGGACGCCCATCTTCGACACCACGAACGTTGCTTCAATCGGTGCGATCGGTGTCGCGCCTTCCGACGCGAACGTGATCTACGTCGGCACGGGCGAAGCAGACATGCGCGACTCGATCGCCTTCGGCAACGGTGTTTACAAATCTACTGACGCCGGCAAAACTTGGAAGCATCTCGGACTCGAAACTACGAAACAGATCGGCCGCATCATCGTCGATCCGAAGAACCCGAACACTCTGTTTGTCGCGGCGCTTGGCAACGTTTACGCGCCAAATCCCGATCGCGGTGTTTATCGTTCGCGCGACGGCGGCGCCACGTGGCAGAAGGTTCTCTTTAAAAATGACGAGGTCGGCGCGATCGATCTCCAATTCGATCCGGTAGATTCGAAGACGGTGTACGCGACGCTTTGGAATGTGCGCCGTCCACCATGGTTCATCTACGCGCCCGCCAATGGGCCAGGCGCAGGGATCTTCAAGTCTGTCGATGGCGGCACAACGTGGAAAGAGATCTCGGAAGGAATTCCGCTTGAAGGCCGCGGGCACATCGGCATCGCAGTTGCACCTGCCAATCGCAATCGTATTTATGCGGTCGTCGATGCAAAAGATGGTGGCGTGTTTGTTTCAAACGACGCCGGCGCCACCTGGACCAGGCTGTCGAATGACAAACGACTCTGGGACCGCGGCTGGTACTTCGAGAAAGTCACTGTGGATCCGAAGAATGCAGACATCGTTTACGTGATGAACACGTCGGTGTATCGCTCGCTTGACGCGGGCAAGACGTGGACGCCGATCAAAGGTGCGCCCGGCGGCGACGACTATCACCAGCTCTGGATCAATCCGGACGATCCGAAACGAATGATCATCGCGAGCGACCAGGGCACGATCGTGACTGTCGACGGCGCCGCGACCTGGAGCTCGTGGTACAACCAGCCCACCGCGCAGATCTATCACGTCGCCGCTGACTATCGTTTTCCTTACTGGGTCACTGGCGCGCAACAGGACAGCGGCGCGGTCGGTACGCCTTCGCGGAGTATTCATTCGGACATTTCGAATCGCGATTGGGAGGGTTTGTGCGCCGGCGGTGAAGCGGGCTACACGGCGCCCGATCCGCTGCATCCGGAGATTCTGTTTGGCGGCACCGTCTCACGTTGCAACGTTCTCACAGGCGAGACGAGGAATGTTTCGCCTGAGCGTGGTGGAACTCCGGGACAGTTTCGTCACGCATGGACGCAGCCACTCGTCTTCTCGAAAGCCGATCGACACGCGCTCTATTACGCCAATCAGTTTCTATACAAGACGACGAACGGCGGCGAGAGCTGGACGCAGATCAGCGCAGATATGACGCGTGAAGATCCGGGCGTGCCGTCTAATCTCAACGATGCTGCCGCGGCCGATGCGCTTGCTGACAAGCGTCGTGGTGTGATTTATACGATTGCGCCCTCGCCGCTGCGTGCGCCGACGATCTGGATCGGTACTGACGACGGTTTGATTCATCTCACTAAAGACGATGGCAAGACGTGGCAGAACGTGACGCCGCCCGCGCTGACGTCGTGGAGCAAAGTGGTGATGATCGAGGCGTCGCACTTTGATGTGAACGAAGCCTACGCTGCGGTCGAGCGCCATCAACTCGCTGATTACGAGCCGCACATCTATCGCACACTTGACTCCGGAAAAACATGGACCGAGATCACACGAGGATTGCCCGCCGGTGTTTACGTGCAAACGGTGAAGGAGGATCCGCATCGTCGCGGGCTCTTGTTCACGGGCACTGAGCGCAGCGTGTTCGTGTCGTTTGACGATGGGGATCACTGGCAGTCGTTGCAACTGAATCTACCGCCCGCATCGATGCGCGATATTGCGGTTCATGCTGATGATTTGATTGTAGGAACGCATGGTCGTGGTTTCTGGGTGATCGATAACATGACGGTGTTGCGGCAGCTCAGTGATGAGAAGTCGAGCGCATATCTGTTTCAACCGGCGGATGCGTATCTACTGACGCCTGGTAATGATAACGGAACGCCGCTGCCGCGTGACGAGCCCATCGCGGAGAATCCGCCGTTTGGTGCGATAATCGATTATTACTTGAAGTCGAATGTGAGTGGGCCAGTGACGATCGAGATCGTCGATCCCGGCGGTGAGGTGGTGCGGAAGTATTCTTCTGAAGACAAACCAACGCCGGTGAATCTCGAGACGCTGAACATTCCTGCTTACTGGGTACGGCCGGCTGAATCGCTTTCGACGGCGGCGGGCCAGCATCGTTGGATCTGGGATCTGAGACCTACGCCGGCGCCAAGACCTGCGGGCGGTGGTGGTGGCGGTTTTGGGCGTGGCGGTGCTGCGCTCGTGTTGCCTGGGATTTATACGATTAGATTTTCTGTCGGTGGGAAGACGTACAATCAAAAATTAGTCGTGCGGGCCGATCCTCGAGCGAAATAGTTTTACAGGATTACAGGATTTTCATGATGTACAGGATTTATTCTTGTTCATCCTGTAAATCCTGTCTACAACTACCTCCGCCTTCTAATTACGCGGAGTTTCTTCACAGTCGCCTCTTTGTACGGCAGCGTCGAATTCTCAAGCACCGCATAATACCGTCGATCACCCTCACGCTCTGCTAATAAAAACACGATCTTCTCGCCCATAAAAATTTCTTTCTTAAGCCCTGCCTCCGCGCCGTGCACATACTCGATCGCATCGCCCTTTTTAAACTTCCCCTTGAACGACTCAATCACCTCCGCACGGATCCTCCAGTTTTCATACCCGATGATGCGGTTCGTTATGTCCGCTTCCTTGATGCGAATATGCGCGACCACCGCCACCTCTTTATAGTCACTTCTCAAATAACTCAGCGGCGGCCAGTCGTCGTCATCCTGCGCGAACACCGCAACCGGGATCACCAACATCACGAATAAAATTTTTAGCAGTAGTTTCAATCTAAATGTTAAATTCAGTTTCATGAAAATTGACCGCCGTAGTTTTCTCGCTGCTTCATCGTCAGCACTGATCTTCGCCAAACGCCTGATTCACGCGCAACCAACAACCGCCCAGCCACAGGTGAACCGCAGATCAGCAGCAGCCCGCGACGTGACAGTTTATACGACAGCGGACCAAACAGAATACCGTCTCTCGCGCACCGGCACAGTCAAATTCAAGCCGATGGCCCAACCGCTCGAAACGCAGATCTGCGTGTTCGTCGATCCGGCGCGGACGTTCCAGACGATTTTGGGCGTCGGCGGCGCACTAACCGACGCCTCCGCCGAGACATTCGCAAAGTTACCAAAACCAAAGCAACAGGAATTGCTGAACGCCTATTTCAGTCGGGACACCGGCATCGCTTACACACTCGCGCGGACCAACATTCACAGTTGCGACTTCTCGAGCGGAAGCTACACGTACGTGACGGAAGGCGACAAGGAGTTGAAGTCGTTTAGCGTGGGCCACGACAAGGAGTTTCGCATTCCGTTCATCAAGCGGTCGCTGGCGGCGGCGGGCGGGCGGCTGAACATCTTCGCGAGCCCGTGGAGCCCGCCGGCATTCATGAAAGACAACAACAACATGCTGCGCGGCGGCAAGTTGAAACCGGAGTTCTACCAGTCGTGGGCCAACTACTTCGCGAAGTTTATCAAAGCGTACGAGCGCGAAGGCATACCAATCTGGGGTCTCACGATTCAGAACGAGCCGATGGCGACGCAGAAATGGGAGTCGTGCATTTTCTCAGCCGAGGACGAGCGAGATTTTCTCAAGAATCATCTTGGACCAACGATCAGACGCGAAGGTCTGGCCGCGAAGAAGATCATCGTTTGGGACCACAATCGCGATCTCATCTACCAGCGCGCGCGAACGATCCTGGACGATCCGAAAGCTTCGCAGTATGTGTGGGGTATTGGTTATCACTGGTACGAGCCGTGGAGTGGAGGCGAGCCGATGTTTGACAACGTGAAGCTCGTGCGCGAGTCGTTTCCCGACAAGCACCTGATCTTTACTGAAGGCTGTGCCGATGCATTCAAGCCTGAAAGGCTCAAGGATTGGGCGTTAGGTGAGCTTTACGGACGCTCGATGATCAACGACTTCAACAGCGGCACTGTCGGTTGGACCGACTGGAATGTTCTGCTCGATGAAACCGGCGGCCCGAATCACGTCCAGAACTTCTGCTTCGCTCCTGTGCATGCCGATACGCGCACCGGCAAGTTGATCTATACAAACTCCTACTACTACATCGGCCACATCTCGAAGTTCGCGCGCCCCGGTGCGAGGCGGATCGCGAGCTCCCCGAGTCGCAGTCCCCTGCTCTCAACCGGCTTCCTGAATCCTGACGGAAGCGTCGCAGTCGTAGTGATGAACAAAACGGACAAGAAAATGACTTATTTTCTGTGGATGGACGGCCAAGCCGCCGAGCTCGAAAGCCTCCCACACTCGATCCAGACGCTCGTGTTCTGAGTGAGGCCCCTACGTCTTTGATTTACATTTATTGTTCGTCGCTTCCTCGACGAAAGCGCGCAATTCACCTTTGTCTCGCTTCTCGAGCAGCCCGTCGTAAAAAGCCGACTTGGCTTTGGGTTTCGTCATTAAAATGGTCTCGTAAACCTTCAGCGCACCCTCCACTCCCGCAAGATGAGCCGCTATACGATCGTTCGCCTGGTCCGGGTGTTCGATGACGAACGCGGCGCTGGAAAACAGCGTCTGGTTGAAAATTTCAGACCCGTAGTTCTTGTCCGAAGGCTTTTCCGGTGGCATGTATGCCGTACAAAGTTCCACGTGAATGTCCGGGACACTGATGAGCAACATCAGCAACCATTCACGCATCTTCTTCGCGTCTTTATTAAAAGGATCGGTCTCCAGCATTCGCGCCACCTTAACGGCTCTTTCCCGTTCCTCAGCTGTTGATGGCCCACGTTGATTCTGCGCCAGGCTGGTGGTCGCAAACAGTAAGACGATCGCGGTTGCCAGGGTATTGATGAAAATTTTTTTCATATCAGCTCAGCTTTGCTCTAAAAGTTAGTGGGAGGACTGTCGATTACGAACTGCGCACAATACTCCCGATATGGACCACCAGTCAACGATTATTCAAGATTTAGTTGAGCTTGACGCCGACGCCCTCGTTCGGATCGCGACGGAAGAAGCCCCACAGGATAATCACGAGGGCGATGACGGCTACGCCAGCCACGATGTAGACACCGTAGGTGCCGAGGAATCGTGAGGAGGCGATTTTGAAGATGGTGAGAATGATGACTATGAAGACGATGCGCTGCAATGGACCACGGCGCATGATCCACATGGGCCGGGCCGGCACGTGAGCAAGCTCTTCGTACGACGCAAACTCAGGCACTGCTTTTTGTGAAGCTTCAGCCGCCGGCGTGGTCCGCTTCACGGCGTTCGGAGAGCCACACTGCCAACAGTGAGCGTATTTGTCTTCAACTCCGTTGCCACAATTGCTACAGCGCCACATATCGGCAACAGATATTAATCTTTCCCACCACACAGTCAAGGGTTAGACTGTCGCATTATGAATAATCTGGAATTAACTCAAACGCCGGTGGCGAAGGCGGCCATGCTCATTCGCAGGCCGCCTGGCGAAGTCTTCGAAGCTTTTATCGATCCAGCGATCACGTCGAGATTCTGGTTCACGAAGAGCACAGGACGGTTGGAACCTGGCAAACACGTCACGTGGAAGTGGGAGATGTACGATGTTTCCGTTGAAGTTGAAGTGAAATCTATCGAAACGAACAAGCGGATCGTCATCGACTGGGGAAACTACGGCGAGATGACGACAGTCGAATGGACCTTCACTCCTTACGAAGACGAAAAGACTTACGTCACGATCAAGAACTACGGTTTCAAGGGCGACGGAGATAAGGTCGTGAAGGATGCGCTCGACTCGACCGGCGGCTTCACGTGGGTGCTTGCCGGACTCAAAGCACTACTCGAACACAACCTCGAGCTCAACGTGATCGTCGATGCGTTTCCGAAGGGGTTAGATCTTGCGTGAGTCGTAGGCCCAGTGCAGTAAAGCCTGTCGTTGCCGCGGACGGCATTCGGCTTCATCCTTCGGACAGTGCTTTTCGATTTGAGCGATGTGACGTCGCATCGCGCGCCAGCGTTTGATTTGTCGCGCATCATCAGGACAGCGGCGTCCCATGTAATAGCGGCAGTACCATTGAAACCAGCCGCGCGGATCTTCGTGATAGATCCAGCCCTTCTTGCGCCACAGCGAAAGCGGCACCGACGCGTTCACACCGAAATAGTTGAGCTTCGGATCGTGACGCTCATGACAGAGCTTCGCGCGACGAAACCACGCCGCGGGAAACTCAGCGACGCAGTCAGTCATATACTTCCCACCAAACACGCCGAGCTCGAGCATCTCTTTCGGAGTCAGCTCCGGTTGAAATTGAGGATCGAAGTGCTTGCCGGCCAGCTCCGTGCAGAAATAGACGTAGCTGGACTGCATCAGATCTTTGACTTCCACACGCCGCATCAGATCACAGAGTATAGCAGCGGTTACTGCGACTCAGACTGAGGTTCCTCGAGGTGAGTTATCATTGTTTGCAGATGTTAAGATTCCGACTAAAAAATTTTTGGCGCGTTGTCGATTTTGTCGCTGCCCATTCGATTAGTAGGTGAAAGGGCAAAACGAGCTCTAATTTGAAATTTAAGGAGACATTTTGATGCGAGTGATGGTCATAATCAGGGGTAACGAGGACTCAGAAGCGGGAATCATGCCGAGCGAGGCGCTGCTCAACGCGATGGGTAAGTTCAACGAAGAGTTGGTGAACGCGGGAATCATGCTGGCGGGCGAAGGACTGCACCCGTCATCGAAGGCAAAGCGAGTCAAGTTTTCCGGCGGCAACCGAATCGTTACGGATGGTCCATTCGCGGAAACACGCGAGCTTATCGCCGGTTTCTGGATCTGGAAAGTGAAGTCGATGGAAGAAGCGCTCGAATGGGCGAAGAGGATTCCGGACGATCCCGAAAGACCGGACATGGAAGGCGAAATCGAAGTCCGTCCAATCTTCGAGGTAGAAGATTTCGGCGCGGAGCTCACTCCGGAAATGCGGAAGCTCGAAGAACGCCTGCGCACCAAAGCAGAAAGCCTTAACCAATCCTGATCCGCGTTGGTCGAGTTGAGCAGGTTTTGATTTTTAGCCACTAAAAGGCACCAAAGCACAATAGTTACGCTTTGTGTTTTTGTGCCTTTTTGTGGCAACTATTTCTTCAACGTGGCGGGCCAGTTGAGGACGAGGGTCATGGGGACGGGATTGTTTGCGTCCGCGGGTGTGTTGATTAGAAAGCGTGAGCCGTCGGGTGCGACTGCGTAGGGATAGCCGGGAGCTCGTTTGATATCGATCTGGAAGAGCGGCTTCGTGACGAGGCCGTCAAAAGCTCCCTCTGATTTGATCTCCGCTGACATCACTCTGCCGTCTGCGGTCACATAAAACAACTCCTTTCCATCCTCGCGCCACTGCGGCAGGTAACCGCCACCGGATGAGATCACCCACTTCTCACCCGACAACGGAAACGGCTGCACGTAAACTTCATTTCGTCCCGTCTCATCAGATGTGTACGCGATAAACCGACCGTTCGGCGAGAAGGTTGCCGCACTCAGCTCGAATGCACTCGACTGCAAAAGCGGCTTTGGCTTGCGGTCTTCCAACGGCAACAGCCACACACCCGAACGGCCGCCACTCTGAAACCGCATGAACAAAATGTACTTTCCATCACGCGACCAACTTGTCGGAATATCGTCGCCGTCGCCTTGCATCAATAGCTGCTCGTCGTCGCTGGCGCTTACCGACATGTTGTATAGATGAATGTTACCATCACCGGTGCGATTCGACGTGAACACGAGGCGCTTACCGTCAGGCGACCAGAGTGGATCGCCATCCGACTGGCCGTTGAAAGTCAATCGCGTTTTGGCCCCGCGAGAGAGATCGAGTAGCCAAAGATCGCTCTGTCGTCCGTCTGCATCGAGCAGGCCAGTCACCGCGCGTCGCCCGTCAGGCGAAAGAGCCACGGCCGCATAGTTATCAGGCTCGCCGAGGGTCTCGAGCTTCTTCCCGCTTCGATCAAACCAAACCAATTGCGACTTGGAGCCACCGATCTGGTAAGCAAGTACGCCGTTCTCTGAAACCGAGAAATCAAACTCGTGATTAGATCCGATTTCCGCGATGTGTTCGGCGAGCGTAACCGGGTCGCCTGTTAGTTTTAGACTCTTCGCATCGAACGGATGGGCCACGAGCGCGCCCTGGTTCACGTAGAGCAGGTAACCCGGCGACGCATAAACAACACGAGTCACGGCGTTGAAAAGAATCTGAGTCTCCGGTGAATCGAGAGAGCCGAGACGAATGTGATGGTTTTCAGTCGTCTGTGCATCTGCGAGAAAAATGAAGTGGCGACCGTCCGGCAGGAAATAGGGCCAACGGTGCGCTTCCTCCTTCTCATCGATCTTGGTCGCAAGCTCCGGCGTACCGCCCTGCGCGGGAATGCGATGCAAACCTTCTGGTCCACCAAAGAGAATCGTTCCCTCGCGGCCCCACGCGCCGCCACCGTTTTCTCGAACATCACACAAATACTGCGGACGCCCGCGCGCAGCTTCGACTTTGAAGAGTTTTCCGTTTGCGAAATAGCCGAGCGAACGACTGTCGGGTGACCAGAATGGTGAGCGCGCGCCTTCCGTGCCAGGTAACGGCTCCGCGCGGTCCGCGTCGAGTGAACGCACCCAAAGCTCGCGCTTCCCTTCTGCGTTGCTTGCGGTGAAGGCGACCTGCAAACCATCGGGTGAGACTGTCACATGCGCAGGAACGGTCGACTTGTCAGGTGTGGTGAGGGCGAGTCGCACGGCATGAACGTTTGGCTCCGATCGTGAAAATTGTGCGACTGCGAATGCCGATACACCGGCAAGTAGTAATAGACAGATAGCAAGCCAGACCAATCGTTCGCGTGTCCAACGATTCCGAACCGGGATCGCATCGCGCATCAACGTTTGCTGGCTCGCGTGTGTGCTTACTCCTGAAAGCGACTCCAACGCAAACGCAACGTCACTCGCTGATTGAAACCGGTGCTCCGGAGTCTTTTCAAGACAATGCCAGACGACACGCTCGAGCGCCGGAGCGATATTCGGATTCGTATCCGTGAGCGGGGGCGGCTCTTCCTTGAGGATCGCGTTGAGCGTTTCAATCGCCGAGTCGCCGCGAAAGGCGCGCCGACCTGAAAGCATTTCGTAGAGCACTGCGCCAAACGAAAAGATGTCGGCGCGATGGTCCAATCCTTGCCCGCGCACTTGTTCCGGAGCCATGTAGCCTGCGGTGCCCATAACCGCTCCCGGATCGGTATGTACTCTGCGCGTCGCGACGTCCGTTTGCCCAGTCTCACCTGTCGCTCGTTGGACCAGTTTTGCAAGACCGAAATCGAGGATCTTTACGTGCTCGTCTCTGGTAATGAAGAGATTGTCTGGCTTGAGATCGCGATGGACGATGCCTCTCGCATGCGCAGCCGCGAGCCCGCGTGCGATCTGCGTTCCATACTCGATCGCCTTGCGACTCGATAGTGGCCCATGATCCAAACGATCGCGCAGACTTTCGCCTTCGAGCAGCTCTGAAACAACATAAGGCGCACGCTCGTTTGTGCCGACGTCGTAGATGACGAGAATGTTGGGATGATTTAGCGCGCCTGCGGCCTGCGCTTCCTGTTCGAAGCGATGTAAACGATCAGCATCGTCGGAAAACGAGGCAGGCAGGACTTTGATCGCCACGTCGCGATTCAGTTTCTCGTCGCGCGCGCGGTAGACCTCACCCATTCCACCCGCGCCCAGCTTCGAGCGGATTTCGTAACGGCCGAGTTTCGTACCAGCCTCGTGAGTCATTGTTGCGCGCGATTCTATTACGACTCAGCCGGATTTGCATGGATTAATCCTGATATTTTTGTATATTGAACGCCGAGGTCCATATGTCAAAGGCAGACACATTCGCCGTCGACGTTGTTGAGGCGTTTCGCAAAGCGAAGATCATGGGTGTTCGTGCCGGAGACGAGCATCGCTATACGGGCGTGTGGGTTGTAGTCGTGGACAGCAGAGTTTTTGCGCGATCGTGGAACGACAAATCGACGGGATGGTTTCAGGCGTTTCGGAAACATGCGAGTGGGTCGGTTCAGGTTGGTGATTTGGAACTTCCCGTTCGCGGCCGGGTGGTCCGCAGCGCGCGTATTCGCGATGCGGTGACAGTGGCATATGGAGAGAAATACCCGACGAAAGGCTCGCGCAAGTGGGTCGAAGGATTCGCCGAACCGGAGCGAGTCGTTAACACGATGGAGTTCATTCCTGATTGAATTGAGTTACCTCAGAATAGAACAAGTCAGGAAGAGGGGCTTTGCCCCCCCGCTCTATCAAGCGCTCTATCAACAGCGGGGGCAAGCCCCTCTTCCTGACTTGTTCTATGTCGAGGTGTTCGACTAAATGAAGCTACTAATCCTTTTCGTCTTTCTGCTCGTAGTTGGTCCAACGGTGCGAGCACAGCAGATCGGTCTGATAGCAAACACTGAGGGTCGCAAAACAGTTAGTCTTAATGGCCAGTGGCAAACGATTGTCGATCCTTATGAGTCGGGCTATTACAACTATCGTTATCAACCGAGCGACAACGGTTACTTTAAAAACGCCAAACCGAAATCGAAGACAGATCTGATCGAGTATGACTTCGACAGCTCGGCGACGTTGAACGTGCCTGGCGATTGGAACACCCAGTCAGACCAGTTGTTCTTTTACGAAGGCACCGTTTGGTACAAGAAGTCGTTCGATTACCAGCGCAAGCCAGACACGCGTCTCTTTGTCTACTTCGGCGCCGCGAATTATTTCGCTGACGTTTATCTCAATGGCGAGAAGCTCGGCCAGCACGAAGGCGGCTTTACACCGTTCAATTTCGAGATCACGAAGCTCGTTCGCGATACGGGTAATTTTCTCGTCGTTAAAGTGGATAACAAGCGGCGTCGTGACGCTGTGCCGACGTTGATGACTGACTGGTGGAACTACGGCGGACTCACGCGTGAAGTAAAACTCATTGAGACACCGGCGACGTTTGTTCACGACTACTTGATCCAGCTTCAGAAAGGCTCGCGACAACGCGTAGGCGGATGGGTGAAGCTCGCCGGTGAGAAACTCAATCAGCGAGTTACTGTGCGGATTCCCGAGGCGGGGATCAGTAAAAGCTTTAACGCGGATGCTCGCGGATTGGCTGAAGTCGATTTCAACGCGGATCTGAAGCTGTGGTCTCCCGAAAGTCCAAAACTTTACGATGTCATAATTGAAGCTGAGACTGATGAAGTACGCGATCAGATCGGCTTTCGCACTATCGAGACAAGAGGCACTGACATTCTGCTGAACGGCCGTCCGATCTTCCTGCATGGCGTCTGTATTCACGAGGAAGCGCCGCTTCGCGGTGGTCGCGCGTATAGCCGTGAGGATGCGCGAACGCTGCTCGGTTGGGCCAAAGAGCTCGGCGCGAATTTTGTTCGACTCGCTCACTATCCGCACAATGAATTTATGATTCGCGAAGCTGACCGGATGGGAATTCTCGTGTGGTCAGAGATTCCGGTTTACTGGACCATCGAGTGGGAGAATGCAGCGACATTCGAGAACGCGCGCAATCAGCTAAGCGAGATGATTGCCCGTGACAAGAACCGGGCGGCAGTTGTGATCTGGTCGGTGGCGAACGAGACGCCGCTGAGTGACGCGCGCCTCACGTTTCTCAAGAACCTCGTCGCGCATGCGAGAAGTCTCGATTCGACTCGACTGATGTCTGCGGCGATGGAGCGTCATTATATCAATGACACGACGCAGATGATCGACGATCCGCTCGGTGAGTATCTCGATGTGCTTGGTTGTAACGAGTATGTCGGTTGGTACGATGGTTTACCGGAGAAAGCCGATCGGTTGGTATGGCGCTCGAAGTATCAGAAGCCACTCGTGATGAGCGAGTTTGGTGGCGATGCTTTGTTCGGTCACCATGGTGATGCGGCGACGAGATGGACCGAGGAATATCAGGAGAGCATCTACCAGCACCAGATCGCGATGTTGAAGAAGATTCCGTTCCTGCGTGGAACATCGCCGTGGATCCTGACGGACTTCCGCTCTCCACGCCGCCCGCTGCCAAACATCCAGGACTATTGGAACCGCAAAGGTCTGATCTCGAACCGCGGCGAGAAGAAGAAAGCGTTCTACGTCCTGCAACAGTGGTATCGAGAACTGAATTAGCCACGGATAAACACGGATTTCATACACCGATTATTTAAATCTGTTTTGATTCGTGTATGAATCCGTGTGATCCTTGCTGAAATCAGCATTTCGTCGTAATGATCAGACCGAGGAACAAAACCATGGCCAACCAAACTCTTTCTCGTCGCAGCTTTTCTAAATTTCTCGCGGCAGGCGCAGCTTATGCAACAGTCTTGTCCCGTGATGAAGTGCGCGCGTCGTTGCGGCCGAATGCGATCGTTCGTCTCAGCTCTAATGAGAATCCGTACGGTCCATCGCCTGCCGCTTTGAAAGCGATGACAGACGGGTTCAGTCTCGCATGGCGTTATCCGGACGAGTATGCCGACATGCTCGCTGATGAGCTGGCACGACTGAATGGTGTTCCGGTGAACCAGATACTACTTG